>ERZ780203.55-NODE-55-length-135601-cov-5.565402_pt1 | contig 135601 bp, 220 predicted proteins | sample MGYA00511168_ERZ780203 | MGnify/ENA primary metagenome ERZ780203 (study PRJEB29588, sample SAMEA2156577) | human gut metagenome | biome: human gut; feature: human-associated habitat; material: faeces | place: Denmark | collected 2008/2010 ...
TTCATCTCAAACATAATCTTACCCCTTTTCTTCTATTTTTTAGTTGTTTCTATCCAACTCGTTATTAGGAACAATTCTTAATATCAATTATAAAACCTATCTAATTTTTGTCAATCAAATAATAGTAATAACATTATCCCGTTCCAGAAAAAGCAACCGCATACTTTTCGTATTTCTCAACACTTATTATCTAAGTTCAAGGGAACTGGAAATATAAAAATGGAAGTCTTGCTCCCTGCAGTATTCTTTTATTTTTTGGATTAGTTTTGGGTTCGTTGTATATTCCAACAGATATACTTCCATTCCATCTGCTTTGCACGCTTCCAAATATTTGCAGAAATAATCCCTCGTCTCGCTCATTTGCTCATGAAATGTTCCTTTATCAAAATCGATGCCGCTCCATACGGATTCCTGATTTACGCCTGTCATAATAGGAGTAATATCATCATAGCGTTCTCTATATTCTGCCACGTAAGTATCTCCTCCATTGATGATGACCGCTTTCTCAAACATCATAATATTTTGCAGAATAGCTGTAAGACCTTCAAAAATACTCTCGCGTGGAGCGTAATAATATACATCACAATTATCTATAAAGAACCCATCAACACCTTTTTCATATAGTTCCTGAGAAAGCTGTCCTATAAACTTCTGCCAGTCTGGGTTTGCTACATCCACCCATTGTTCTTCCTCCCAATGCTCATACTCACCGATTGCCAGTTCCGCATAGGTTGTATAGTACTCCCTGAAGTTTTCAATCGACCCAATATTTAGATATGTATATACGACTGTTCCATTTTGATGGAGCAATTCAATATCCCTTTTTGTAAAATACTGTGCATCAATTACAATCGTTTCATACATTTTAAATCGTTCCAAAGATGAGGCGTCCGCATTTAAAAACACCCCATAATCGTTTTTCTCAAATTCCTTTGCCTGATTGGCTTTCACAAAAAAACATCCACCAATAAACATTAGAACAAATAATACAGCCAAGGCTGCTGGTTGTTTGATTCTCTTCCCGCACAATGCCTCCCACATCCTTTCGGTGATTCTCGTTTTTTCCTCATGACTATCACATTTTACACATTGATGATTATGTTTTCCCAGATTTGTTGCTCAATTTGTATTCAAATTTTACCATAAAACTTGTGAACAGTTCTACCGTCATTTTGGAATATATGAGAAAAGGACGAACTCATCTTCTAAAATGAATTCGTCCTTTAAGGCACAGTTATTAGGTTGTTTCAATACATCTCATAGGTTATTCAGTATTATTGGGTAATTTTTTGATGTACTAACCCTCATTTGATGTACTATTTCAGGAAGAAAAACCCTTTTATTCTTCTGCAAAAAGTTTCTGCTTCCGCTCAATCATCTCATCAATTCTCTCGATGTACTGCGCTACATCCTTGACATTCTCGCATCTTTCGATCCGATGAGTGCCGTCCGGATTTGGCTCATTCCAGACACGTTTTGTCGAAGCTCCCGCTCCGCACGCCACGATGGTCTGTTTCTCCTCCATGATCAGAATGTTATAAATTCCTGCTTTCCCCGGACTTGCGTAACCGACATTTTCCAGATTGCCAGCCATGCTCTTCTGCCGATACAGATAATATGGTTCTAATCCCATCTCTTTTGCATATTCTGCGGTGAGGTTCATATGCTCTGTGGTGTTGAACATCTTGTAATCTTTATAATCTTCCTTAAACATGTTAAGCCGTGCCGCCCTCTTTAATGCAAGTGAATGCACGGTAAGATTATCCGGTTTTAACGCTTTTACCTGCTCTAAGGTATCCCTGACATCCTCAAGGCTTTCCTCCGGCAGTCCCATGATAAGATCCATGTTAATATCATCGAATCCAAGCTCTCTCGCAAGCTGAAAACTCTCCACGGTCTGTGCCACGGTATGCCTGCGCCCGATGATTTTTAATGTCTCATCTTTCATCGTCTGCGGATTGATGGAAATTCTTGTGATGTCCCATTTTTTCAACGTTTCTAATTTTTCTCTTGTGATGCTGTCCGGACGTCCGGCTTCCACTGTAAACTCCAGACAGTGTGACAGATCAAAGCTGCATCGGATTTTACGGATCAGCCGGTCAAGCTGATATGGCTCCAGTGTTGTCGGTGTGCCCCCTCCAATGTAAATGGAATTCAGATGTTTTTTTCCAAATTTTACTGCTACATAATCCAGTTCTTTTTCCAAGGCATCCAGATAGCTGTCCACTTTCTGTCTCCAGCTCACTAATGGGTAGGATGTAAACGAACAATACAGGCAGGTTGTCGGACAGAATGGGATTCCGATATAAAGACTGTAGCCGTTCTCGTAATCGATCTTTTTTAAGATTTCAAGCTCACGCTCTGCGATATCAATGGAAAGATCGATTTTCTCATCGGATGCAAAGTACGTTTTTTGCATGTAGGCTCTGATCTCTGCCTCCGTTTTTCCTTCCTCTAAAAATTTCATCGGGATTTTCGTTGGCCGGATTCCTGTCAGAGTCCCCCACGGAAGCTTTTTGCCCGTGATCTCTGATAATATCTGATAAAAATTCTGTTTCAATTCGTTTTTCGTTTCCGTGCGGTCTAAAAAATCTACCGGAAAACTTCGGTCATGACTCTCCTGATTTTTTTCCTTCCACTCAATTTTTATCTGCTGTGGCTCATACTCCACCTGAAACTGTAAGGTGATCTCTTCCTCATATTTTTTATCTTCTGCCGTTGCACTCACATTTTCCTCCGGGAAAAATGCTTTGATGAGCGAATGTATGTCATACTCAAATTCCGGCTGGTTTAATTTTGCTAATATCATGCTTTCCTCCTACAAATATGGATTGTACATCCGCTCTGTTCCAATCGTTGTCATATCTCCATGCCCTGTATACACGGCGGTCTCATCAGGAAGCGGCATGAGTTTTTCCCGGATCGCATGGATCAGCTGGGAAGCACTTCCCTTCGGGAAATCAGTCCTTCCAATAGAAGTCTGAAAGAGGCTGTCTCCGCTGAATAACGTGTTCTGATAAGGAAAATAATAGCAGCAGCCTCCCACCGTATGTCCCGGTGTTAAAAATACCCGTATATGAAATCCTGCAAGATCTATTTCCTGCTCATCTTTTAAATATTCATCGGCATAGAACACAAGCTCGCTTCCCTGCCATCCGCTCAGATTCAACTGCGGATTTTCCAGTGTCTCTTTTTCTTTTTCCTGCGCGTATATTTTTATATGCAAAAGCTGCGCCAGCTCCCCTGCCCCTGTCGCATGGTCAAAATGTCCATGTGTCAGAAGAATTGCCACAGGTTTCAATCCCTGCTCTTTCACTTTCTCTGCAAGTTGTTTTGCACTTGCACCCGGATCAATGATCAGTACTTCTTTTGTGTCATCATTGATCGCAAAATAGCAATTGGTCTGTACCGGACCTACTACATATATCTGTATACTTAATGGTGCCATCTTTTTCTTCCTCCATAAAAAGATGAAAGAAACCACCTGAGCCAGATCAGCCGGTGGTTCTCTCAATATCAATAATACTGTCTATCTGACGAAGCTTGTCGATCACGCTCGTCAACTCTGCTTTTCCTTTTGTGTTAAATGAAATATCAATGGTTGCGATTCCCTGCTTACTCGTCTTGGAATGGATCGCATTGATATCAATCGCACGCTCTGTAAAGGCTCTTGTGATATCCACGAGAAGCCCGGTACGGTTATTGCAGAATACTTTGATCTCTGCCAGATAAAGACCGGAATTGCCGGATTCTTCATCATGCTGCCACTCTGCATCGATGAGACGTTCTCTCTCCATATCTGAAAGATTGATGATGTTGATGCAATCTGTCCGGTGAATGGAAACACCGCGTCCTCTTGTCACAAATCCTACGATCTCGTCCCCCGGAACCGGACTGCAGCATTTTGAAAAATGGACTGCCACGTCATAAAGTCCCTTTACAATGATACCGCTCTTTGATTTTTTCTCCGGGACTTTTTCTTTATTTTCGGAGATTGTCTCAAGAACTTCCTCGTCTGTAATACGTGCAAGGTGGTCTTTCTTATATTCCTCGTACATGCGGTTCACGATCTGACCTTCTTTTAAACCGCCATGACCAACAGTTGCAAGGCAGGAATTCCAGTCGTGAAAACCATACTTTCGCATGATTTTATCCTGATACTCTGGTCTGTTGATATCGGAAAGGTTGATCCCCTTTGATTTACAACAGGATGCAAGCAGTTCTTTTCCTCTTACGATATTTTCTTCCTTCAACTCACTTCGGAACCACTGATTGATCTTATTCTTTGCCTGCGTGCTCTTTACAATATTCAGCCAGTCGCGGCTTGGTCCCTTGGAATTCTGAGAAGTCAACACCTCAATCCGGTCACCATTCTGGATCACATAATCAATCGGAACAAGCTTTCCGTTGACTTTGGCTCCGATCATTTTGTTTCCGACCGCCGAATGGATGCTGTACGCAAAATCAATTGGCGTAGAACCGTTTGGCAGGTTTTTTACATCTCCTGTCGGTGTGAAGCAGAAAACCGTATCCGAAAACAGGTCGAGATCACTTTTTAACAGACTCATAAACTCCTTGTTATCGGACATATCCCTCTGCCACTCTAAAATCTGTCTCAGCCAGCTTAACTTCTCTTCCTCGGTAACGGTCATTGGTGCTGCAGCACCGCCATTATTGCTTGCCTCTTTGTATTTCCAGTGAGCGGCGATACCGTACTCAGCAGTGCGGTGCATCTCATAGGTACGGATCTGGATCTCGAACGGCTGTCCTGTCGGTCCGATCAATGTCGTGTGAAGTGACTGATACATGTTCGGTTTTGGCATGGCAATGTAATCTTTGAACCGGCCAGGGATCGGTTTATACATCTCATGGATGACACCAAGTGCCGCATAACAGTCTTTTACGGAATCAACGATAATACGGATTGCAAACAGATCATAAATCTGATCCAGCGTTTTATCCTGATTCTTCATTTTCTTATAAATACTGAAAAAGTGCTTTGCCCGCCCATCGATCTGCGCCGGAATTCCGGCTTCATGAATATGTTTTTTTACCTCTTCCACAAGGCTCTGGACATAATCATCCCTGACACTTTTTCTCTGGGCGATCTGATGAACCAGATCATAGTATGCTTCCGGCTCTAAATATTTTAAAGACAGATCGTCTAATTCGATCTTAATTTTGGAAATACCAAGACGCTGGGCGATCGGCGCATAGATATCCATTGTCTCGCGCGCTTTTTCCTTCTGTTTCTCCGGCGTCATGTATTTCAGTGTCCGCATATTATGCAGGCGGTCTGCCAGTTTGATCAGGATCACACGGATATCCTTTGCCATGGCAAGGAACATTTTTCTTAAATTCTCCGCCTGAACTTCCACCTTATCCGCATCGTAGGACAACTGCCCTAATTTTGTGACACCATCTACCAGCAGTGCAACCTCTGCACCAAACTCCTGTTTGATCTCCTCGTCGGTCATAACGGTATCTTCCACCACATCATGCAAAAGTCCCGCTACGATCGTCTCCTTATCAAGCTCTAACTCTGCTAAAATAATCGCAACGCACAATGGATGGATGATATACGGTTCTCCCGATTTTCTTACCTGCCCCTTATGTGCCTCGTATGCAATGTTGTATGCCTTCTCTATCAGACTGATATCCGTAGATGGATGATACTTACGGACACTGGCGATCAATTCCTGATATAATTTTTCGGGACTCTCAAACTCCTTCATTGGTTTGATACTATTGTCCTCTTCTTTTACGATTTTCTCTAATTCTTCTGACGAAAGTTCTGCCATGTAGATCACCCACTTTTATCTATGCTTTTGTGTATAATATATGATTGTTAACAATAATCTATTCAGTGCCCATAAATACTGTATTTCTTATATTTTATACTAAAAAAGTGATATTTAAAAGTGATATTTTCCACATATCAAAAACCATCAAAATACTATATGGATACTTCTTTACCCTTCATATCATTAACAAAATCTTCTTGTGAACTCTTAGAAACATAATATTCTTTGCCTATTTTATTGCCATATCCCATCTGATACATAATCTTAAGTATCTTTAGGGCTTTGTCATTTTCGCAATGAAATAATACCATAATATCGCTCTTAGTTAGCATATTACATTTATCATTTTTTATCTGATTTAAATATGCTTCTATGGCAATATCCTTTTTAAAACATTCTTCCATGAGTTGTTCTTTTGTCATTGTATCATAAGTATTTTTCAAATTAAACCCCCTATTTAGTTAACTCCTGTACTACCAAGTCCACCTCTGTCAACACCATCCAAATGTTCTACTTCCTCAAACTCAATTTCTGGCTGAATCCTCTGAATTTCAAACTGACAGATTCTATCATTTTTATTAATTGTTGTGTCTCTAAGTGCTATTGCAGGGAACATCCACTGATCATTCTCTCCACAATAACTTGCGTCTACCTGACCAACTGAGTTCGCCATAATGATACCAAAATTTTTATATGTACTGCTTCTTGGATAAACATTCGCCTTGTAACCGCTAGGTAATTTCATTCCAATGCCCAACGGAATCAAATGAAACTCGCCTTTCTTTAGATGTACTGTTTCGGCAGAACGAAGATCAATTAAATCTCCTTTACTGATTTTTTCTACTTTGTCAATTTCGTTATCGAAATATTTGATTTTAATTGTTTCCATATTACAAATTCTCCTTTAAATAATTAATATAATTGTTCCATTCTCCAATCGAATATATATACTCTTTGCCTTTTAGCCCTTTCAGTTTCATATCTGCTTTTATATTCTCTATTGGATTCATTTTTGTTGCCAATGATTTAATGAAATTATTGGTGCTATGTGTTATAGCTAAAATGCGTTCTTGTGGAATTTTAGAAACGATTTCTTTGTATAGGTTCAAGTCTTCGTCTGGTATCTTAAACTCCTTATTTCGTGGCAAATTCTTGCTGCTAAACGGACTAATATTTGAACCAGATGTTTTTGGTTTTAATAATGGGATAATTTTATCAGAATCGGAATATTTGAATTTGAATAAGATTTCTGAATCGGTTTCTTCAATGTTATAGATGATTGATTTGTCATTTTCTTCTATATTTTTAAGAATATTATGTCCTCTTCCAAGAGAAGGTACATATGCTATAAGTATATCTCTGCCATAGTGAAATACTTTATTACCATACAAACAATCAATGTAGCAATCTACATCTTCGAGATTTCCGTTTAACTTTCTTGTAAAATCATTTGTCCATTGATTGTATGGTGCTTTAATACGATACCGACTCTTGAATTTATCTATTAAATAACTCATCGTTCGCCCTCCCATTCCAACAGTTGACCACAGTATATGCAATGATACCTTTTATTCATGTATTCTGTGGTCAGAAATTTTCCGCAGCACGGACACCACGGACTTTCCATTTTCTTTGCTTTCTGCTTCTTTTCCGCCGCCCGGCATTCTTCCGGTGTGCCGATTGCCTTGTACTCTTCCCATGCTTCTTTATCCTCATTTGTCAGAATGCAAAAGCTCTCATGCTTTTCCACTTTGAACACTGTTTCGATAAAATGCTTCATTAACAAGGGGATGTCTACATTTGCATGATAATTTTCCTTCAAATCTTTTTCGATTTTCCGGTATTTCTGTATCTCTTTCAATGCCTTGATTGCCACATCTATTCCCTCGAAAAACTTTGCCACTCTAATCGGTCTGCCAGTTATTTCTAACCCACCTTCCAACTTCAATGCTTCAATTGCTTCATTCTCCGTCATAACTACTTCCTCCGTTATTCACAATACAAAACCATTTTCTTCTGAGAAAGAGACTGCTTTACATCAATTACATGCTGATTCTTACTTCCTCTGAATTTCAATGTGAGATCTTTCTGCTCATCTATATATTCCCCATCAACAAACACATCTACATTAGAAATTATCTCCCAACGTGTAAGCCACTCATCTGCACTTGCTGCAAATGGAGTATATTTGTATTCATCATATTGGGATTTTAAAAGATCAAAATTATATCCTGTATATAACCAGATGGTTTTCTCAGGATATAAAATACGGATTTCTTTAATTAGAGACAAGACTTCATCGAGGTTCTGTTCAGCTAAACATTCTCCGCCAAGAAACGAGACACGTTTGATATACGGTCTATCAATGAGTTCCATAAATTTATTTTTTGTTTCTTCTGTCCACTCTTTCCCACCATTAAAATCCCACGTATCAGAATTAAAACAATTTTTACAGTGAAATGGACACCCTTGAACGAAGAGGGAGACTCCAACTCCCTCTCCATTAGAAATGTCCATAGAACGAACTTGTGCGTATCTCATTATAAATCCTCCGCAATATCTGTCATATGAACGTATCTCTCCTTAATTTCCTGAGTACGTCCTTTTCCCCAGTAATTAGTTCCAATATATCCGCAAGTCCTTCTTGCTACATTCATTTTATCTTTATCTCTATTATGACAATTAGGACACTCCCAAATAAGTTCGCCACCTTCATCAATAATTTTGATTTCTCCATCATAACCACATACCTGACAATAATCAGATTTTGTATTCTCTTCTGCGTACATGATGTGATCGTAAATGAATTTATTCATTTCTAAAACAGCATCTACATTATTTACTAATCCATCTGTCTCAACATAAGATATCGCACCTCCAAGTGATAACGCCTGAAATTCTGATTCTTTAGCAAGTTTATCAAATGCATTAATTGGTTCTTTTACAAATGTATGATAACTGTTTGTGATATAGTTTCTATCTGTAATACCTTTAATAATTCCAAAGCGTTTCTGTAGACACTTCGCAAATTTATACGTTGTGTTTTCGATTGGAGATCCGTAAATTGAAAATCCAATATAATGCTCTTTATTCCACTGGTCACATTTATCATTCATAAACTGCATTACTTTAATACCAAAATCATGACCTTCCTGTGAATCAATATGTGATTTACCAGTCATATATTTTACACATTCATATAATCCTGCATATCCAAGAGAAATACTTGCGTATCCATTATGAAGTAACTTATCAATCTTTTCACCTTTTTTAAGTCTTGCAAATGCTCCATACTGCCATAATAAAGGTGCAACATCAGATAATGTTCCTTCTAATCGTTTATGTCTGCAAAGTAATGCTTTATGACATAATTCTGTTCTCTGTTCCATTAAATCCCAAAACTTTTCATAATCTCCTTCAGATGACAATGCTACATCTACAAGGTTTAAGGTAACAACGCCTTGGTTTAGTCTTCCATAAAATTTATAATTACCATTTTCGTCTTTATAAGGCGAAAGAAAGCTTCTACACATTTTTATTACATATCACTATGTACACTGACTATATATTCTCTCCGAGTCCGTTACTCTCATCAACGAGCCGACTGCTTGGAATTGGTGCTTGTCTCCAATCCTACACCGCTACACTCATCACGGTTAGTCGATACACACTTCCTATTTCTAGGGTTGGCACGGTACTCATCTTAGGTCACAGAATCTCTTCTACCTAAGACCTATCCGTTAGCAACTATATTAGTTACACCCTCTAAGCAACGAGGTTCAATCGGTTTATCCTGGGCTGTAGTTTACGCTCACCCATGCACGGGAAACAGTTACCCTCTTTATATTTCTTCATAATCTTCTCTGAAATATAATCAGGGTTCATTCTCTTTGCAGTACACTTAGCTGCAAGTTTTGTTAAATACCAATAAGGGGAATTTTCATGAATATTATCTTCTTCTAAGACATAAAGAAGCTTCGGAAAAGCCTGTGTGACATATACGCCAACTTCATTTTTAAGACCAAGCAATCTCTGATTAAGAAACTCTTCAATAATCATTGCAAGTTCTTTCTTATACTCTGTAGTCTCTCCAAGATACATGAATACACTCAAAAAAGGAGACTGCCCATTTGAGTTAGACATAGAATTACACTGATAGTTAAATGTCTGAACGCCATCTGCTACTTCTTTTTTTGTATCAGATTCTGCATATCTCTTACAATCTTCATTAGAAAATCCCCATGACTTATATTTATCATAGTATTTATTGTAACTATCTCTTACAAATGGTGCTAAATGTGTAAGAGTAATTGTAGCCCCTCCATACTGAAGTGATGTAACACCAAGAATAATCTGAGTGGCGATTGTACAAGCAGTAATAAATCTATGTGGTTTTTCAATCATTACCTTGTTAATACAAGTACCATTCTGTAACATATCTTCAAGATTAATAAGTGAGCAGTTGCTCATCGCATTCATACCAAAATAGTCAATATCATGGAAATGAATAATTCCTTCATCGTGTGCTTGTACAATTTCTGGTGGAAGTAAAAATCTACGAGAAATATCTTTGCTAACAATTCCTGCCATATAATCACGCTGAGTATTTAATACTTTTGAGTTTTTATTGGAGTTCTCAGTATTCCAATATTCGCTTTCACCATCTAACAGTTCATCAATCTCGGAATCTGTTGTATTCTCATTTTCTCTCTGAAACTCACGAATACTTCTATATCCTTCATATGCTTTTGCAGTAAGTCTCTGTTTTTTGGTGATTAATTTATCATAAACCATTAATTCAATATCAGAGACACTTACTTCGTCTTTATCCATACACTCTTCTTCAATTTCGTCTGCAATATCTTCTGCAATCTTTGGTTTTATAATACCTGAACCATTTTTCATTGCTTTAAGAATTGCAGTTGAGATCTTAGACTTATCAAAATCAGCTTCTGAACAATCTCTTTGAATTACTTTTACTTTTGTCAATATGTATATCTCCTTTCTCGATTCCATAAGAAATCAACCTTTCAATACCAAATTTTAGTCGTTTTCGCCATTATTTTTGGAACTTATTGCGCATAACGCAGCACATACGACTCCTCCGCAACTGCCCACAAACAATCCACAAACAAATGCAATTGCAATATTAATCATAATTTTCCACCTCGATTTCTTTAATTTTAATTTTTAATACTTCCAAATTTTTATACTTTTTTGAATGATACTTTGTATGATCTTTCACAATCATACGTGTTTGTTCATCACAAATAAGTTCTATCAGCATCTTTTTATCTTCTTTTGTGAGACGAACACTCTCATCTTCGCAGTCTTGATGATATACTGGTTCTTTTCTCAAAATATTTTACCTCAAATTTCCTTTCATCTTTTTACATACAATAGTTTTATGTGCTACACAATCATCATAATTAGCATGTGTTTTTACTGTTTTTACTTTTTCAGCCATACATTCGTCCTCTCCAACACAAATTGTTATCAAACTATCTGGTTCAGCAAGAAGTGTTTTTGCTAATTCGTGCGATGTTCTGATTCCATTAAAAATTCCATCCACCTTCTTTCTTATTTATTCTTTATCTCATATAAAAATATTTTATGTATTCGCAAATATCAATTACACATGAATCTGCTCTAGTAATGCAACATTTTAACCAAGGATGAATTGTCTTATAATCGCCATTTTCATCATATGCAATAACAGGAATATCATTTTTCCATGCCTCGTATACCTCAATAATAGAACCAATACTACTACTAAGACCATTTGTATTTACAATGACAATGTCGCTGTTTTTTACTAAAGACAAATCAAATTTCATAATTTCTTGTTCACTCTGATATCGCTGCTCATTAAAATTAAAATAGTCACAAGGAGACACAACATTTGTTTTATAATTAGCCATGTCAGAATATTTTTCTAATTCAGATTTAAGCAAATTTCTCCACTTTTTCATCTCCGAATCAGATAAGCCGCCCATCTTACCGGCTAAATAAATTGTCAAACCATTTCTTCCCATTCTTCTAAAACCTTTCTATATTGATTAATCACATTATCAACAACTTCGTTAATATTTGCACCATCGTTGTTGTACACTATCTTATTCGCCAAAAGATCTGCATATTTAAAGTCTTTTGCATCTCTTCTGATACGTTCTTCTGCTTTGTCATTATTGTCATTTCGCATGTAAAGTCTCTTTTTGATAGTATCAATATTTGAATACAAATAAATAATAACTGGATTAATATTGTATTTTAAAATATCTCTAACTCCATCTGGTGTAAGTATAATTACAGTTTTATTATCTGTGCTTACAAGATCATTCTTTGCAGTTCCATAGTACCAAGTATTTTCTGCTACTTTAAATTTCTTCCATTCTGCAAAAAAACCTTCATCAATCTTTTTTGCAAATTCTTCATCTGAAATATAGTGATATGTAACATTAGGAATTTCTCCTTCTCTCATAGGTCTTGTTGTAAAAGTTGTAATGCCGTGAAAACCGTGTTCTTTAATTAAAATATCTTTGACTATATCTTTTCCACTAGAAGCCTTCCCCATTAATACCAACATATTTAATTCTCCTCTATAAAAGAGGTAATCCTACCATCTTCTAATACAACATAGATATTTTTCATGTGTGCTAAAATTATACAGTCATCTAATGTTACATTATCTGGTTCAATCGTATTTTCTAAAAAGATTCTTTTTGTCATAATTATTTTTCCTCGATTTTGTACTTTTCACATATTTCTGCAAATCTAATTACATCACTTTCAATTATTGGATTGTTTAATTCAACTGTAATTGGATTACTTGAAAGCGATGCCACACCCATAAGTGACTTAGCATCAACACAATGTCTGCCGAAACTCGCATCTATCTCACAAGATATATCTTTTGATATTTCACTTACAAAATGGCATAAGTCTGTCATACTATTAAGATTTAATATATATTTTGTTTTCATAATATTTTATTCTCCTTTTAAGCTTCACTATTTGCCCATTCAATATGGTTACTACATGGATCATTACATCCCGTATAAAATAAGCAATCGCAACATTCAATATTTTTATCACAACGTACTGGATGTTTTGTGCTTTTATCAACTGCAAGGTATGCACCACTGCAAGCAATATTTATAATCTCTTTTGCATATTTTTCTTTATTTTTCACACTATCCCTCCATTATCTATAAAAGCTATGACCAACACTGTCTGTAAAAATATATTCTCTATTCCTATCAGCCCAAGAATTACCTCGTGTTGAATCAAACCATAACGCTCCGTTTGTTGTATCTGGGAATTGAAAAGCATATTCACAAGCCAATATTGTTGTTTCTGTAACAGTGACATTCTTATAATCACCACTTATGTAACTTGAAAACTGTGGTCTTTCCGTTAGAATTTCAATTAAATTCATCGGAAAATCTTCATGATCGATTCTATTAAAAATTACACTTGCCACATTTACTTTCTCATCAAAGTTATCTTCACCACGGACTTCTGTTTCTACAATATGGAATAGTAAATCCAATTCAGATCCATCAAAATAATCATAAATTGTTTCATCTTTATCTATCCATTCTGAATATTCATCTTGGATTTCTTTGTATTTTTTAAACCATTCCATTGTATCTTCGCACTCCAATGCATTGATTCTTTGCTGCGCTTCAAAGATTTTTTCTGAAACAATATCTATTTCATTTTGCTGAATATCATTACCTGTTGAAACAATGCTGTTGGCATTTTGCTCAATACTGATTTCTGTTTCCATTATCTGTTCTGTATTGACAGTTAGAAGCGTTTCTGTCTGTTTATTTGGTTCTAAATTATTATTTGCCCCTAATGGGGCGACACATAAAATAGAACCAAAACATAAGACAATAAATGTCTGTATGACTCTTCTTTTCATATGTTCTCCTTATTAAATTGTGTTGTATATGGATTTTGTTGCATAGATATATTCTCTGTTTGAGATAAGATTTTTAACTATATTTCATCATCAGGAATTGATTTGTCAAAACGGATACCTAAATAAATTGGGAATTGAAGACTTTTAAGATTGGTTTTTTTGTCTGTTGTGATTTCTTTATATTTGACATCTACAATGTGATCTAGCATTTTATCTTTATGTTGCCAATAATAAATACGCTGTGAGTCAGTAAAACCGCTACCTACATTTACTATATTATCATAATATTTACATACGATTGCCCCAAGCTTTCCTTTATTACGACCAGTTCCCTCTTCGATATCTATAACACTAAGAGAAATATCAAAGAACTTCTTTACCTTAATTAACGTTTTTACACGTTTGCATTCATACGGAGTGTCAAGATTTATCATACAACCTTCCCAGTCATGCGCCTCTGCATAGTCTAACCATTTCCAAATTTCAGAATGATCCGTTCCTTCATATACGATTGGCACAATTTCAAGATTTTCTGTTGGATTATATTTAAGATTGTTTTCAAACTGCTTTAGATATATACGCTTTCTATCAAAGTATGATAAATTTGATTTGCCTGTCCAAAATTCAGACAAAGGGAAAATATCAAATACGACAAGTTTAAGTTGCGATTTGTCACTATCTTTACTCATTGCAATACCAGTACCCTTTTGGAAAGCTTCTGAATCAGACAAGCCTTCTTTGTTTTTATAGATAAGTTCTCCATCAACAAACATATTTTCATATCCCATATTTTTCAGATCACTAATAATATGGTCTAACCCCTTGTACTCTTTACCTTGTCGTGTCATACATCTGTTCCCAACAAATGCTGTACGAGTTCCATTAAGTTTTCTACTTATAGAAATTGGCTCATTTGGATTTAATTTACACTTTTCAATTGGTGTGCCCAGCATTACATCAAACGTTGGGATCAAACCTGAAATAACACTATTTACTACCTTCTTATCACAACCAAGACGAAACTTTTTCGTAACCATCTGTTTGTAAAAATCTTGGTATTCTTCTGGTTGATTTTCGATGAATCCTTGCACAGTTCCAATATTCATATCACTACCCGAATTAAAATCTGATAAGTATTTCATCACTTCTTCAAAAGAGTTCAGTTCTGTTCCTGACATACCAACAAATTTGTTTAATTTCTTATCACTAATACCAGTCACTACATTTGAATCAAGCAGAAATACTAGACATTTTTTGAATAGCTCATTATCTTTATTCGCTGCAATAATGGCTTTCTTTTCATTTGTGCTACTTGTATTTTGAATTTGTTTAAAAATTTTAATTACTTCTTCCATTCTACCTTTCCTCTCCGCAATATTCTTTTAAGTATGTAAGCATTTCTGACTCTTCTGGGAAGAACGGATCACGTTTCTTTTCATTCTGTACCCAACCTAAAAAGTTCATCCAAAATTGTCCTGCTCTCCAATCAGGCATGTATGTCATGTGTAATCTGGTTACTTCGTTATAAAAATTATATAATCTATTTGGATTTCTCGTATTAATCACCTCCTAAGAAATGAACATTTATTTACCATCATACATAATCAAGTCTTCTGCGTATGGAAGTGATTCTACCCATTTGATAAATGATTCTGACCACTCTGTAAGCTTATGATTTTTACGCTGAAAGTACATATTACGAATATTTTCATAATTCATTGTAATTGTTCGCTTCTGTAACCAGCTCTCAGGAAGCCAACGCACAAGCTCTTTCCAGTATCTCTTATCTTTCGTCTCAAGATACTTCTGACGAATATTTTCTAATACATAAATAATATCCTCTTCAAATGTTGAAATATTATCCAATCCGTCATCATCCTTTGGATTATCAGCAAGAGATAAATTCCTGTCATAATCATCAATCTCAAAACAATCTAATGTAATTGGTGTTGTAGCAAGCTTGTGCATTGTACTCGTTGAGTTCGCAACCGTTCCTACTTTATAAGTATCAAATTCTTTCCACCAATAAAGAGGTGCTGTAATATCAACCGATACAAAAATCTGTCGCATAAATTTTCTATGCTCATTCCCTGCTTTAATAAGAGTCTGTGCGAGTTTCATATCGTTTGCTCCAATAATGTAATTATTTTTATAATTGATGCAGCCCTCATCGTTTGTATTACATTTTTCGCAAACTATATCATTATCACATCCATAATGACTATCATTCTTATGCCAAGAATTCTTCGGATTTCTCATCCCACGGAGACTGTGCTCAAATCCCCATACCTCTGTATTTTCAAATTTCAAATCTTAATCCTCCTATTTTTTAAATCCCAATGAAAGTCCAATTTACTTGGAAATTTCATCTCAAATTTTGCCTTATTTTCAAGGCTTTTCTGACTTGAACGACCAGCAATAATCAATAAACCTGTCAAAATTCATCATTATTTGGTCATAAACATCAATTTTAATATCATCTGCTCGTCCAGTCCAAGGTGATAAAATTATTTCATATTCACACTTAGACCACATATAATACATAAGATATTTTTTTAAACCATCTTCAAATTCATCTCTTGACAAATTATCTTTTAATAATTTTTTCACTTTTTCTGTGAAACTTCCATGATTGAATATGTTCCATCTAATAATCTTCTGTGCATTTGAGTCATGATAATAAACATACCACTCGATATCAATCACCTCCCGATTATTTATTCTCTTTTTCTTGTGTTAACAGAATCAATAACCTCTCTTTTAATTTATTTTCTAATTCATCTAATTCCGACTCACTCACAATTATATTTGTCAATCCAAGACTTTTCCATGCATATTCGCCAGACGATTCAAACATGTGAAAATAACATTGAACAAATTCTCCTAATTCATCATTTTCGCTATATTTCACACTGTACTTATTTGCTTTTTCATGTGTAATTTCATAATTATAAAATTGCTTTATCATTGAAATCAATGTGAGTTTTAGTCGTAAATTCTCTTTTTCTAATTCATTCATTTATGTATACTCCCTTCTATCAACTACATGTTTATGACCTTTAGGACAAACACTATATGAAATATCAGCATATCCATCTACGTAATCGTTGCCACCTGAATTAATCGGATCTTCATACACACAAATTTTTGTAGGAACAGTTTCTTTTTCAGAAAAGAAAGATTTTGTAAGATAATAGTCCTTGCACTCCTCACAATATGTAAGTTTACCATTGATGATGTCTTTTGCTGTTTTGATATCATCTTCATATTGCTTTAAAAGTTTTAATTTTTCACTATCTCTTGCTCTTGAAATAATGATGTCTTCAATATTTTTTAGCATTTTTCACCTCAAAAAATTCTAAAGAAAGTTTAGTTTCCTTCTATAATAAGTATCTCAATCCACTTAGATACTTTTCTTTTAACCTATCTGTAAGTGTATCTGTTAGTGACAAATGATCTTTCATATCGGCTAATTTAACCCAATATGCACACTTACGGTAGTTTATATGACAAACGCTCTTAATACTTTTACAATAATCATCATAGGATACCTCTTTTGCTTTTGTTAGGATCTTCAATGCATTGGTAAAATTTTCAGGTAATCCTTTTGGATTATAATTTGTATCTTCTAATAGGTCGTGCATAATTGCTAAAGCAACACATTCATCTGTATATTCAGATGGAATCATTTCATTTTCAGCAACATATGTAGCGACTCTAAGTGCATGTTCTAATTTATCCTGTGGATAATACTGTTTTGCAATTCTTAATGCTACGCTTACTTTCATCGGTTCATTATCTAATGACATATTTTCCTCCTAATCTCCACATGAAATAATGGTTTATTCTTCTTCATTGTCATCACCTTTATCGCTCGTACTGATATCAACACTAGCGTTAATACAAGCAGGAAACAATAACGCCCAGAGACACCAAATAGATCCTGTATATTTAATTGCAAAAATTACTGCTATTGATGTTGCAATCCACGCAGACGCATAAGCAATTGTTATTGCGATATTTTTCATTAATATATTCTCCTTTCATCTTCTAAAGATTCTTACTTACTATATTATTCTCCTTCTAAAATCTCTTTTGGACAGTAAATAATCTTCTTACCTGCTTTCTGTGCTTTGCGAATTGTTGACCAAACACCACCAGATTTAATTCCATCCCAAATTGCAAGAAGTACATCACAATGATCAACCATATATTGATCTCTTACATTGTCACAGCCTTTATAGAATTCATCTGATAATTCAACCCATTCATCAGCTTCAGCTCTTAACTTATTGTAATATTTGTTAGATGAGTTGTAGTTTTTACATGGTAATATGCAATGTAATTTTAAATTTCTATTCTTCTCTAATTCTGGCGAAGCTGCTCTGTATCTCTCCTTAATAATACAAGTATTTAATCCAATTAAAATATCAGAGCCATTTGCCATACCACAATAAACATCAGACACATCAAGTATTTGATTAAAAATCCAATGACCAATTCTTGTCCATTTAATATCTAACTCATCATCTGGTAATCCTAATCTCTGAGGTCTATGACCTGTTAATGCTACTCTCATTTATTACCTCCAATCTTCAAAAGAAAGTCGTTTTATTATTTTAATAATTTGATTTATTAATAAAACCCTTTTTCTGAGCACATGATAAACAATAGTTATATCTTCCATATATAGTGCAACCACATTTTCTACATTTGTGAGGTCTTTCTATTGCTTTCCCAAATGGTTGCCCAAGTTCAAAATAACATCTCTTACAATATGTATAATGGTCTTGGCAATACTCACCACATCTCTGACAATATGCCATTGTTGTCACCTCCTTAACAAATCTATCAATTACTCTACAATTTCATATTTCAATTTTGATATGTCGTATCCCATTTTTTCTAATTCATCAATCCACTTCTGTTTTATTGGGCATGTAGCAGTAAAGTTTTTAAACTGTGTTATACAATGATGAACACAATCTCCAATTTGTTGTTTACCGTATCGAAATTCTTTTAACCCCTTTTCATACTCTGAATTTGTAACATATTCCGTTCTAAATGGAGACTGTGGTCTATCCTCTTCTCCAAGAGCAACACCAACCGCAATATCTTCACCATTTACATTTATGTATGCATTGCTAATTTTATATTTCATAGTTTATTTTACCTCCTTATGAAATCCGTCTTTCCTTGGCTTTTTAAGTTTCTGAAACGCCCAATCTATGGGCATTCCAAGACCTCAATTTTCTCAAATATGAAAATACTGTTCATTGTTTCAATGAATACTGCACTTGCTGTACTGATTATTGATACAACGCTACTTGTTCGCAAACACATATTGCTATAATCTGAACCATCAGCATTTTTAAGATAATTTATAATCATTGGTTTTCCAAGTTTAACATTATCCAAATCTAGCTCTACAGTTCTTCCAATTCTCATCGGATATCTGCCATCGGTTCTGTCTTGACCTCTTTCACCCTTTGTTCCTGAATGAGTTATTTTTGTTATTTTATATTCCATGTAATTCCTCCCACTGCATTATTCTCTTAAAATACTAACTTTGGATGAGCTGTGTCATATAAACACTGCTGTAAGTGAGTCTGTTTCTTACTTACGCCCTCTTTGCTGATAGCCATTCTCAAAGCACCAGTTTGAGCAACCAAATCACATTTTTTCTTTGCTCTTGTAATTCCTGTATATAATAATTCTCTTGTTAAAAGGGAATATGATGAAAAATCAATGCCGAAAATAACATGATCGAACTGAGAACCTTGAGACTTGTGAACTGTAATCGCATAACCAAGTTCAATACTATTAACTTGTGTTCCTTCTACATATACCTCTCCAATGCCCATAAACGAAATAAGCACTGCTTTATCTTCTGGAAATACCTTTTTAATAATACCAAGATTACCATTAAAGATAGGTGGATTGGTTTTGTATGTATTCTTTGTATTGATAACTTTGTCTCCTTCTCGAAGAATTGTTACTTTGCCCTGTGATACAACCTCAATCTGTTCTTTACTGTCGTCTTCTGGATTATATAAATCCTGAATCGTATTATTGATGTTATAAGTGCAAGCATCACCTTGTTTCTTAACAGGAACAAGTATCTGAGTTTCCATAATATTGAAGTTCTCTGTGTTCATTGCTTCTGAAAATCTCTGCATTATTTTATAGAAAGTATTACTCTTATCTGAATAACAATCTAATGATAAATCCTGCAATTCTCCTCTTGTCTCTGTACCAACCCAGTCTTTTTCTACAATCTGTATTCCTTTACGAATGCGTCTTGCTTCTGTAACAATGGCTGATGCTGCTGCTTGTCTATGTACTTGACTAAGATATACCGTAGGAATCTCAGGAGAATTGATCATATCAAACGCAATGTTGCCACACCCAATTGACTCTAACTGTCCCATATCTCCAAGACAGATAAGCTTTGCACCTGAAGGGATTGCTCTTAAAAGATAATAGAAAAGATAAGCATCAACCATTGAAATCTCATCTACGATTACAATGTCAACATCCAATGGGTTTTCATCATGATATGTGAAACCATTCTTGCCCCCATCATCAGTACAAGGATATTTAAGCAATCTATGAATTGTATATCCTTCTTCTCCTGTGATTTCAGCCATTCGAGAACTTGCACGACCAGATAAAGCACACTGTACATATACATAATCTTTCAATGCTTCAAGAAAAGCAGACACGGATGAACTCTTACCTGTTCCAGCTTCACCATGAATAACAACTACATTGTTTTCAAGTGCTTCTTTTACACCCATTCGCTGTTCTTCTGTAAATTGCCAACCATTCTTATGCTCGACATGCTTGATTGTATCTTCCCAATCGCCATATGTAATCTCTGATTTTGCATCTCTTAATCGGATTAATTCTTTGGCAATTTTATCTTCAATATTGTAGAATTTTCTAAGACCAATCTGTGTCTTATCTTCATTCCACCACAGTTCATCACCCATATCATGAATAGCTTCTGTAATATTCATGTCAGGAACATCTTCGCCAAGTTCATCAATAATTGCACCCATTAACTCATCAGGTGTAATCCATGAACAACCATCCTGACCAGAATCTTCAAGGTATTTGTAAATAAAAGCACTAATACGTTGAGAACAAAATTCTTCCATTCCACTATCAAGAGCTATTTTGTCTGCCGTTTTCCAACCGATTCCTTTTACTTCGTTACATAAGATATATGGATTATTTTTAACCTTTTCAACAACTAAATCAGGTGAATTATATCGTTCCATTAATCTATTCACCATATTGTTCGTAAGGTTATACTGCTCCAACTCTGAGAAGATTTTTGCTAAGTGGATATTCCGATTAAATCTTTCAATCCATCTTGCAGCTGTGTCTAACCCACAACCTCTAACTTTTACCAAATCTTCTGCCTTGTTATTCTTCAAAGAATCAAATGGATCATCCAATGCGTCATACATATTTTTAATCTGAAGTGGGGTGAACAAAGTGGACAAAAATTTCTTCTGTCCAACTTTGTCATTCTCATTAAAGGTAATGGCACTATAGATTGATATGATATTGTATTGTCCTCCCCATTTGGGATCTTCTACATAATCAGCCGCTAATACATACGAATCGCCTTCATTTAGCCACGGCATTTCTCCTTTAATGGTAATTTCGTTGTATTTATTCGTCTTAGGCTTTCCTTCTTTTATTTTATCTATTGAAACAGAAGCTATTCCAAATCCATTCTTATAGTATCGTAAATGTTCTACACTACATATAATTTTTATTCTATTTTCTGATGCCATTAGTCCTCACTTTCCTTTTAATCAGCTTTTGTTCTTTCAGATTGAAGTAGCAATGTACCGTCTAAATGTATCTCTTGAACTTTATTTACTGTATGTTGGTAAATTGTGTCTTTGTAAATCATTGGTCTGAAACTATCGTCCCTTCTGATTCCTGCCACAACAATCTTTGAACCTCTACTTAACCAACTTCTTTCAAGTACAGTCTTCTTATCACTATTCGGATCAAGCTTTGCTGAAATTTGTTTATTATAAAATGCATAGTGACCTTTATTAAACTTCACATGTACTGCACCATACTTTGTAAGAAGTGTAACCATGCAATGCAAATTATCAGCATTGATAATTGTTCCTGCTATTCTTGAAATCTTAAATTTAGGCATTTTCTTTGGTGAACCATCAATATAGCGAGTGTAATAATCGTAAGGTTCTGGTTCTTCTGGTAAATCGAAGAAATTAACTATGCCATATAGTTCTTCATTAATATTCTCCAATTCATGCTCACCATCATAGAAACTTAATGCTTGCATAGACCAAGAAGGTAATGTACCATTAGCATATTGATTCCAAACAGTTTTAAATAAAGCTTCATTATAGAGATTTAATGTATCAGTATTGTCAAGCCAATCCTTTAATGGCTGAATGTATTTATCAACCTCTTTAATAAACAATTTTTCTGATACAATATAATATTCTCCTTTTATTTTAACTACTGAGTCTTCTGTGAAATGTTCCTTGAAGAAAGGCTGAGAATTGTTGTCGAGAATATAATAACCATCATGATATCCTCTTTTTGGTACTTTCTTTCCTTCGTCTATATGCTTTTCATACAATCCTTCATCATCTAAAACATATTTTTTGAAATTAACCATACGTTTTGCTAAATCTAATGATTCAGGAATAATACCCAATTCTGTCATTTTTGCGAACTGTTGCATTGTAATTTTGTCACTTGGAGTAAAAGCATAGTTTTTTAAATACCAACGCATTGTTTCTTTTCTATCTGATGAGTGCAATTCTGTAAAGCAACCAGCTTTAATTAATTGAACCATTTTTGACTTGGTAATAAGCTTTGTATCGAGCATTTTACGAGCAAAATCTTCCATAGAATTAAATGGTCTGTTCTGAATAATTGCTTGTACAATATCATCGCCTATACCATTGATACCCTTCAGTCCAAAAATGATACGATTGTTCTCAACATCTGCTTTAAAACCGAAGTCTGCTGAATTGATAAGTGGAAGTTCTACTTTAACATTCTCTTTTTGAACAGCAGCTATTGCTATTGCCATCTTTCCATAATTGGTAGAATCACCTGCATTTTCATCTACTGCGCCAGAATCTACAATTAAATTCGCTGTCTGCCAGTAAATCGGGCTGTATTTATAACACAAATTCAACTCTTGAAGACCTATAATCGAGTAGGCTAGTGTATGACTTTTATTGAATCCATACCCTCGCTGGGTGCAAATAAGCACATTCCACACATAGTTCGTTAAATTCTTTGATAAATGCTTCTCTTCCGCATTAGCAAAGAATTCTTCTTGTAATTGCAAGAACTCTTTTGGTTTCTTCTTTGCGACCGCTTTTCTTAATCTATCACCCCAAGCTAGTGAGAAACCACCAATCTTCGGATGCATTGTCAAAAGTACCAAATACTCCTGGGCTTCACAGATACCAAATGATACTCCAATAATATCTTTCAGAATATCTTGTTCTTCTTGTGTCAGACCATATTCAGTCATTTCATCATACCAATACTGGATATTTTCTCTAAAACGAGCATATTTCTGTAATGGTGTTTCAGCACCTTTTTCCTGTGCCATAAGTCGCAATACTGAGTTAATGGTTGCTAATTCATCGACAGAAGCAGGTTTTGCTAATGCAACCGCCTGTACGCCACTCTCTTTCTCCATCTGAAAGAATGACATTACTTTGTGATTCCAAAGCATTTCCCACATATCTTTAGCATTACGTTCCAAAGTATATACGCCAATATATTTTTCATAAGTAGCTTTCAATGAACCTTGCCACTCTATTACATTATTCTCCAAAAGCAGTTCCAACTCTGCTTGCATTTTATCCAAAGCATCAATACAAAGCAGATCGACTTTAATAAGAGAACAATCTTCACACATATGTAAATCAAACTGAGTAATAACATCACCTGAATTTGTTTTCATAAGTGCTGTTGTATCTGTAAATGGTCTATCAACTAAGATAATTCCACCTGCATGTGAACCTACACCATTGACAAGTCCTTCTATCTTCTGTGCAGCTTCCCATAATTCAGGATATTTATTCATTTCTGTAACAAATTCTTGTACAGGTGGGTTATCATCATCACCATAATACATTTGTGATAAAGTTCTTAATTGACCTCTATCAGCTACAATTAATGAACTAATATACTGAGCTATATCATTATCAATCTTCAAACCACGAGCTGCTGTTAAGATAGCACTTCTACTCTTTTCAGTTGATAGTGTCATAACCTTGCTAACTCTATCTTCTCCATATGTATCTTTCATAGCCTGAATAACTGCTTCACGCTTTGAACCACATATATCAATATCAATATCCAAAACAGAAGCACGTTCTGGATTCAAGAATCTCCAAGGATATGTCTTTGTTTTTTCTCTTAACGGATTAATCTGTGTGATACCAAGAATATTTAATAGACAGAAACCTACACCAGAACCTCGACCAGCCCCTACTAATGTACCTGCACTCCAAGCAATCTGTACATCAATAGCAATCTGAAGAAGATATTTAGACCAACGAACCTTCATTTTTTCAGATGAATCCTTTATATAATGAAGACACTCGTTTATTTTTTCATAAGCTTCGTCTGTTTGGTAATAAGGATCTGTGTCAATATAAGCAACAATATCTCTTACTAAATGTCTATCACAATCGTATTCAGAATGATAAAACTCACTTAATAAAGGGATTTGATTCTTAAACTTTTCATACAATTCTTTGTTCGGTTCAGAGGTATTTAATGGAATATACGGAATATCGAGGTCTTTTGTGAGTTTGTAATACTCTGCTTTTCCATATATAAGCATTGTATTGTCTAATCCCTTTTGAACTACATCGTGACCATAGTATTCGTCCATATACTCATGAATTTCATCTTCACTCATGATATAAGTGGTAGAATAAAAATCATCTACTTCTCTGTCGCCCTCTTGAGACTCCAAAAAGATTTTATGTATCTGTCTATCTTCTTTTTTAAGATAATGAGCATCCGTTGTAATGATATATGGTGTACCTGTCTCTTCTGATAACTGAATTAACTTGTGATTAACATAGATTTGCTCCATCATATGAGAAGGTTGCAACTCTAAAAAGAAGTATCCTTCACCAAATATCTCATTCATATATGCAATCCAATCTTTACAAGATTGCCATATTTTTTCATATTCCTTTGGATTTGCTCTTTCTAAATCCTGAAATTGTAAAAGTCTATGTGGTAAAGCTCCCCCAAGACAAGCCGAGCTTCCGATAATATCTCCTTTATAGTTTGCCATCATTTCTTCAAGGTCACTATAATAGGTAGGAACTCGCATCATGACATGCATAAAAGAGTTCTTAGTCCAAGCTTTTGTACTTAATTCTCTAATGCCTTGATGCCCATGAGCATTTAATGCTACTAAAATAAAATGAGGATATCTATTATTAAATTTATTCTCGACAGTTACATCTTCTGTACACAAATATATCTCATTACCAAGAACAACTTTAAAATTCTCCCATCCTTCTAAATCCTTGTGACTGTCATAGTATTTAAGTGCATCTAAAGAGGAAGTGATAGACTCATGTTCCGTAAAGCAAATGCCAGCATGACCTAATGAGTGAGCATACTCAATCATTTCAGGCACTTTATTTATAGAATCTCGAAGTCTTAAATTGCTTCCCTCTGCACTATGGTTATGTACTCCAAAAAAACTCACTCAAATCCTCCTCTTATAACTGTTTTAATAAGCTTCTAACTGGTTCTCTTCCATAATTCTCTTTCAACCAATCAATGTATCCTTTATCCTTTTGTGCTACCTCCACAAGACGTTCATTCTTATACTTACCGAAATTCAACACATAAGTATCTAAAGGTGGTAATTCAGGTTTCTTCCATTCATCAAACTCCATGTCTAGCGGCTTTCGTGAAGCAAGATAATCAGCCAAATGAACAATCTCCTGATATTTATTTGATGGTTTTGGAAGTACAATTCCAGCATCTTTTGGTTTGTTTGAGGTATTAAACTGCCCCATGTGAGATTCAATCGCATTAGCAATCAGCTCAATTTCTTCATCTGAAATAACTGCATCTTCTTTGTGTTTTCTAACTGCTTCTGCCATTAACAACGGATGATCAAATACTGTGGACACTTCCTTTACATCATCATTTGCACCTGATTTTCTGCCATCATGCACTAAACCAGCACATCTTAATAAATCTCTTTCTCTGTCAGTGAACTTGTTCTGATACTGCTCAAGACTGAAAAACCAATTAAGGAATCGTACAACTGCAATACTGTGTCTCATCAATCCACCATCGCCTAATGCATATGCAGGATGGTACTTGCCTGTAGACGAGGCAGGTACATCCCACCAATACAAAGGAAGTTCTGATACCAAGAGTTTACAGAAATCTTTAATATCTTCATTTTCAAACGAGTCATAAATAGGCTCAATCATTTTCAGTTTTTCTTCTGTCATTAAAATACCAACTTTCTTTTCTTCTCTGTATTATTATTCTCCAAAGCATTCCACTTTTTATTAACTTCAAATGTCTTTTGAGTTGGTGTCCACTTTGAATAATATTCACATTCATTTTTATAAATAGTTGCTTCTGGATTTGTTGTGCAGAACGTGCACCAATGACATAATGGCGTGGGCTTCGGAATAAACAGATTTTTATTCTCACTTGCTTCAATATCACCAAACACTTTATCAAGTGCTTTGATTAAACGTTTTTTCCATCCTTTTGTAAGAGCATATTGTTCATCATCTATAAGGATGAATCTATACTGCGATTCAATAGGTAATTCACCAAACTCGTTTAAAATTGCCAAAGCATAAATTCCAAACTGTAATGAAGTTGCCAATTTACTCTGATCGTATATTTTCTTAGAAGTCTTATAATCAACCGTTCTATACTGACCATCTTTTACATCAATTCGGTCAATAAAACCTTTTAAAATGACTTTGTTATCCCATACAAATTCAAAAGGTTTTTCAAAATATGTAGGCTGCCAAGTAGTATCTTCCATTTCTTCGTGTAACACTTTATCAAATAGTTTTATTTTTTCTTCGTATGAAGCACCACTCGCATTATCAGCTTCGTGCCATACTTCAAAATATTTTCTTCTTAGCTGTGCTACACCTAATAATTCTTCTTTTGTTTTTTCGTCTGTTTCGGTCACTCCATTCTGTAGAATATTATTTAACTTGTCATAATCTACTGCTTGACCAGAAGCAATCATCCTGCCCTTCTGTTCCAACTCATAATGACACAGACTACCCAACTCAAGTGCAATTGAAGTATCCTGTGAATACTTCTTATCTATATATTTAAACTTATACTGAAGAGGACAATTTTTAAAAACCTCGATTTTACTATATGAAAATGTAGGTAAACCTTTGTCCTTATCAGTTACAGGTCTTACTCTATCTTTTAATTCTTGCAATTACTTCTCCTTCTTTGATTCTTTCAACACTCTATTAACTTCATCCATTGTGATAACAATCTTCTCATCTAATAATTCCAACAATGTTTCTTTCCCCATATCTGTAGGACTGGCTTTATAAGGCAATCTATTCTCACTGTCTAGCAATAAACAAACTTTGCAATATGGCACTAATCCTGCAACTTTTTTTACAAGTTTGTTATAATAAATCTCTGCTTCAAAAGAATGCGCATCCTGGTATTCTCTATCAAAAGCCACAATCACTTCTTCACATTTGAGATATTGCAATAATAATTTTTGCTGAGTGACAGTAATATTACTTCCGCAAGTTGCTACTGCAAATGAATCTTCTCCAAAGTATGAATAATTTTGCATACATCCTTTTTCTGACTCAAGCAGCATTGCTTTTCGTATTGATTTAATTTTGTTTTGGGTAACATTGATTCCGTATAGATTTGAACCTAATTGATGACTAAGAAACTTCCCACTTATTTGAAGCGGAACATACTTTCCTACTCTTTCAATATCAGATTCATCAAGATAACGACCTCTAATTCCAATCAACCGATTATCTTTATCTCGATGTGGAATTACGATTTGGTTGGTCAATCCATAGTAACCAATCTCATATCTGCTCAAAGCTTCACGAGAAATATTGTCATTTAACCAATCTTCATGAGGTGCATAATAGAATGTGTCTAAGATATTTTCATTAATTTCAGACAATGTAGGTACTTCACGTCTATTCTTTTTTACTGACTTCAAACGATTAATCCATTCAAAATCATTAATACGATTCTTTTCTTTCTCAATCTCATCAGCACTTGTAACAGCTAACTTCCCTGTGAGTTCCCCCACGAAACGCAACGCCTTATACCATGTCAAATTTTTACCTTTAACTCTATTGGCTCTAATTACTAATTCAACAACATTAAAACTGTCTGAGCATTTAGAGTAACAATGAAAAGTTCTTCCTTTGTACCCCTTATCCTCATTTGGTTCGTGATAATAATACAATTTCCACGAATCTGATCCGTGACATACCGACTGGAATATTAAATCGCCATTACTATCTGTTTTTGGATAACTAGAGCCAAAATAAGTAACAATTTTTATTATATCTTCCTTAGTAAGTGAGTTAAGAATTGCATCCTTGTCTAAATACATACTCTCACCTCACTTACCAATTTCCCCAACTCTTTTTATCAGTTGGTTCTTCTTCCTGTTCTTCATCAATCGGATTATCAGGTACTTGAGATAGCAATACAGAATGTTCCTTAATCTTCTCTTCTACCTGCTCAATCTTTGTAAAATCCATATCAATTAACTCAAAATCATAATTCGTTACAAACAAACACTGTTCTGTCATAGTACCCAAATCAATTTTTGTCCAAATAATGATTCGTGTTAATCTTCCTCGTCTGACTTTGTATACCCAATGACACATATTAGGTACAGGCATATTAACCATTTTATGTAACACTGATTCAATTTTCTTTTTCTCTGCTTTGGTGGGAGCCATTGAGATAACACCCATATCCAATTTATTCGCTAATGCCTTTGAACCAGCTAACAAGTTCTGATCCTTATACTGTGCATTTTGTGCTTCACCATTTAACTGAGAAGCCGTATAAATAAATACATCTAACTGTTGAGCAATCGTCTTTAATTCGGTTGCAAATACCAATAATAACTGATGCTCTTTCAATCCCATTCCAGATTTACTATTTACTTCTGCCATTAAACGTAATGAAGTATGAATATAGTCGAAGAAAAAATATCTAACAGAAAATTCTCTATTATATTTCTTTATCTGGTTTTTAATATCTTCAATGGAAAAATCAGGAATATGTACGATATATAACGGACTAGATTCGATATAAGAAATGGCTTGTTGAACTCTTTCTAATTCTCCTTGCTCATATGTACCATATAGAATATGTTCCTCATTTACTTTACTAACGGCTGCAATTAACAATGTCTGTATCTCATCTACTGGCATCTCAGTTGAGAAAATAGTAGTTGGCTCACAATTTCCTGTATACACATACTGCTTTGATACAACATCATAAAAATACGGAACTGCAATTTTACAAGCATCACCAGCAGCCATACGAGTTTTACCACCACCTTGAGGACACGATCTCATAAATAAACATCCTAATCTCGCACCTCTTGATACAGTGTTCAATCCCTCATTATTCAAAGCCAAACCAACATCAGGAACTTCCATCAATTCATTTACCAAATCTGTCATACCGTCACCAGCTTGAACATCTGTGCTTAGTGTATTGGTACAATATTTCATATTGGGATTAATAACAAATGTTGCTTCAACCATTTCAATAATGTCTTGTTCGGTATAATTGTCAAACTTAATTTGTTCCGCTTCCATCTTTGAGGTATCTGCAATGGTACTGTCAAAAATAAATCTTGTATCAAGACCTTTTTGCTCATAATATCTAAGCAATGCGTATTTTCTTAATCTGTGATAATAATAATCATAGTTCTCAATGGTAGCCATATCTCTTGCATTTGAAAGATATTCTATACCTTGATTCTCCTGAAAAATTGAATACTGCTCTTTGTAATTGCTTAGATATGAATCTATACTAAATTCATCAATTGTGGTGCAACCTTGCATATGTAGATTGTAAATTGCAACAAATAGCAATTCATAGAAGTTCTCTGTATTAAAATCAGTTCTATCTAATGGTCTATCAATATCATCTATTAAGGAAGAATCTTGTATTAAACAACCAATCGTATTCAAATATGCTCTTTTATCTACAAGTCCTTCGTGTGCCATTATTTCACCTCTTTCCCAATTGACTGAATATCAATCTGTTTTATTTTTCTCCTTTTAGGTTGAACAATAATGGTCTTTTCTTTGTACATATTTGAAATATCCATACTTTCATTATGTTCTTCCAATTTATCAACCGACTCATAATACTGCTTTGCTTCTGTGTGATAATATGGAACAATACCAATTACATCACCAGTTAAATCCTTTTCAATGATTTCATGCAGATAAACCAGAGTCTTATACATGCTTTCATATGTAAATCCATAACGTTTAATATAATCTTCTGTTAGAGCATATACTTTTGTACTTAATTCTTCTCCTTCGATGAGACTTCTTAAATACTTATAATACTGTTGCTTTTTTGCATATTCTTCTTCGGACAATGCTTCTTTCAATTCAGCTTGAGGTCTAGCCTTTCTACCGACTTTTTTCTTTGTAGCAACCTTATCTATCTGTTCAGTTTTGTCTTTCTGCAATGTCTTGATTGCAATATTAAAACATTTTTTATGAGCATAGCGTCCCTTGTATGGAACGCCATCCTCATCTACAATTGGCTCATTGCATATTACGCATTTTCTTCGAGCTGCCATGTATCAACCTCTTATAAGTTATTCTCCTCAATGAAACTCTCAATATCATAAATGATTGCTTCAATAAGCTGTTCCTGACCTTTCTTCAGATCACTAGCCTTCTTGCCTTCGCCTAACTGGTTTGCAACGATTGTCTGTAAATCCTCAAGATATCCATTATCAGCAAGCTTCTCGCCAAGTTTCTGTAACTCGTCCATGAGGTCATCATATGATTTAACATCAACTGTTCTCTGTGCTTTCTGCTCCTCGTATGTAACTGCTGTGATTCCCTCTTCTCTCTCCTGAATCTCAATAGCCTTAATAATTACATCTTCAAGAGCTTCAGCAGTGAACTCCTCAATATAAGTAGTAGGAAGATAATCGAAACGAGAACGAGCAAAGAACTCATCTGTCTGTGCTAAGAAACCAGAAGACTTAACAACCTTACCGTCTTTATCAACACCGTTAGAACGAACATAAACACATAAGTCTGTATTATTGATGATAGGTGCTAACGCTCTTTTATCAGCCTTTGGTGAAATGTATCCATCCTTCTCCTGTGCATGTGCAATAAAGTAGCAGCAATATCCAGCACCAAGTAACTTGTTAATCTGTTTCCAGAACTCAGTCTCATACTCTTTCCAAAGTCCATATCCACCGTTTCCTTCTCCGATTGAAGGAGCTTTATACTTCTGGCAAATAAATTCCTGACAGTAATTTGCAGCCGCTTCAATCTCATCAAAGATAATTGTTGAATACATTTCTCTTGCCTTCTCTACTGTTGCAGGATCTGTAAGCTGCTTGTTAATCTTAATGAAGTCAGACCACTTTGTAATAGGACAATATGGAACACCAGGAATGGCATTAAGACCTGCCTCGAATGGAAGATAGAATGGCTTCTTCATACGAGTTGCCTGCTTAGTCTTTCCTAAGTTATTTCCACCATAGACAAGAATAACCTTGCCTTCTAAACCTTTTGCTACTGTGCTGACCTGTGGATTAAAAATATCTAATTCGTTCATGTAATTCTCCTTTATTTTCAAAAATATTTTCTTAATAAAAATGGTACATATTTCAAACTATTTCATTCGTACCTACAACAAAGTTAGATTAGAAACCTAAACTTCTACCATGTGCTGCACCACTTGGCTTTGCAGTAGATGCCCTTGCGCCACTCTGAGCTTTAGCTTTTGCTTCCTCAAGACGATTTGCTCTCTCCTGAATTGCAGCCTGAATTGTTTCAGCGACATATGGAAGCTCTGGTGTAATGCCCTCCTCATATGCTTCAGAAGCACCTGTGATAAGAAGATCACTCTTAATCTCTACAGATACCTTCTTTCTTGGCTTACCAATCTTAACTGGAATCTCTGTAACAGTCTCAATTCTGTTATTGATAATATCTCCATAGAACTCTACTGTCTGTCCTACCTCGAATCCTGAATCAACAGCCTGTCCTACTTCACCCTCTGCCACAAGGTCGATTGGCTCAATTCCGTTATATGTAGGCATCCATCCACTTACTACGATTCTTCCTGTCTCAACACCATCAGCATCAAGCTCAGGATTGATACCAGAAATGAATACCTCGACTGCGAACTCTGCGTGTGGCTCGTAATCCTCATCAGCCTTTAATCTATTGAAGAAATTGCTCTTGTAAGATACAATCTTCTCACCATTCTTACCTGTGAATGGGCTAATATCACCAATTACTTTAACCTTTGTAGCCTCTTCCTCGCCAACTTCTGCAATAGACTTGTACTCATTCATTACTGTCTGAATACCTGCATAAGTCTTGTTATCAGCACCTGCCTTAGTCTTCTCATTTACATTGACGTTGTACTTAACGAAATTCACATCAGAAGTCTTAACTGTAATATGACCTGTTACCTTATTCTTTCCATCCTCTGTTACAATCTTCAGATCCTTCTCACTAACTACACCTACTGCTGTTGCCTTTGCATTTGCCTGTCTTAAATTTGTTTCCTTTGTTGTTGTCTCTGCCATTTAAAAATGTCCTCCTTAAAATTAAAAAATTTATATAAATATTGTTAATAAAACAATCTATCTAAACGCCCAAATGGACGGAACACAGAAGTTAATTTATGTAAACATCTATGTATAATCAGTGATTTTTGAGTATAAAAACCCAAGGGTATGCTGTTCTTCCACCCAAATATGAATGCTATCCGCATTTATTTATTCTCTTGTTTTGTCTCGATTTTTATATAATTTTCGAGACATTTTTGTTTTGGAATTTTTGAACTGAATCGTTCAAGACTGATTAGATATTATCTAAGATATTTCCTGTTACTTCATATATTTCCAAATCATTTAATTCACACCATGATTCGAAGTTATCTCTCTGAACATACCAACCAACATTCATTCCGAGAAATTCATTCTCACCATTTCCATAAGAGACTACATTATATAATTCTCCGTTTAGAATGTCGTTTTCAAAGATTAGCTTGCCATTTTTATCATGGCTACCTGTACATCTACACAATGTCTTTGGATCTATTTCTTCAAAACCATCAGTTTCACCACTAGAATAAAATATCGTGGCAGGTTCAAATATTAGATGAACTTCTTTGTCATACATATCTAAACCTTTTACATAATATCCACAAACCCATTGACCACTACTAATGCTCTTTGCTTTACATAGCTGTGTATCCATTTCTCACCTCCTCAAAATCCGAATGAAACAGTGATTTCTTGTTATTCTTATATTCTCTGTTTCTTGATATTGATACTGTAAAACCCTTGATTTATAAGGGTTTTCAGCACCTCATTTTTATTATTCTCTAAAAATCATTGAAAATTAGGGATTTTTGCTCGATTTGAGCATTTTTGAAATTTTTGACCTCTGAAACACTTGTAAATACTAGGTTTGTAAAGCCAAAGAAATGTCAGTTTACTCGGCTTTTATTTCTTCACTGTTACATTGAAAACTGACCTTAAAATACAGATAATCAACCAAATACCAGTTGCAATAGACCATTTAAATGTCAAACCAAAGCACATTGTAATAAGCTTGATTATTCCACATGTAACAATCCAACTAAGTCCATAGCATACAGCTAAAATTGTAATGACAATAACTGCTGTTACTCCACCTTTTGTTAATTTTTCCTTCAAATTACTCATATGTATATTCTCCTTTATAATCACCATCTACTTGTATATCTACTATCTACAAATAACTCTTCTTTTGGTCTTGGATTATTTAAATCTCTACTATCTAGTCTAAGTTGATTACCATAATATCCACTCCACGAACCACAACCTCTTACGTTTACCCTTCCGTCAAAAAAGATACTAGTAATTCGATATGCAGGTTTATCACAACACTGCCAATAGCTGATTTTGAAACAATTATCCTTATTGACATTCTCTAAATGTTCTGGCACAGAGCCCCAAATTTTACACTCGTCATTGATTTGCTTTAATGTATATCCTTCATCAAGCATCTCATTAGCTTTCTCAATTCTTTTGTGTCTTGATTCACAAGCCAAAGCATTTTCAGGGATATCAAATAATTCTCCACATTTAGAGCATCTATATTTAATTACTTTCTCCAAGATTTCACCTCCGCTTTTATATTCTCCAAATACTTTTTCTTTTCTGTTTCAACAGCCTTTTTGAAATCAAAATCGTCAATTCCGTCATTATATGCTTTATAATTTTCGTAACTGTAAATCAGATTTTCCGCTTTTACTGCCCTATCTCTGTAATTATCAGCATCTTTTTTCAACTTGCGAATACCACTATTGAGTCTTTTGATTTCATCTAAGTCGGAAGCGTTGTAGTATTTAATCATTTTATAATACATAGAACGAATCATACTCTCTTTCAACATTTCTGATTGTTCTTGTGATATATCTTGCTTTTTACATTTTCGATAACTTCCAAGAGACGATCCTAAAATTCCAATATGCTTTGGTGTATTTTCAAGTATGTAGTCTTTGTGTTCATTCCACAACTCTTTGCCAACTACCAAATAATTGTAATGACCATACCAAGATTTCTTTGCATCAGATTTAAAATCCTGAATAGTGACTTTTATTTCATAACATTTAATAATTCCTTTTGAGTCCATTGTCATAAAGTCAACTATTTCATTTCCATGACCATTGTTATAGAAACCAATTGTGATTTCTTCGCAGCCATATATTCTCTTGATTCTGGTATCTTTTTGTAATGCAGCTTCAATATCTAATGTTTCTTGGCGTTTTGCCAACCAGTCTCACCTCCTCGCAAGAAATCGAAAATTCTTGCTATTTTTCGCTTCCAGAAAGCCTTATTTTATAGGCTTTTTGAGAAGTCAACATAAATGATTTCATGTTCCCCTTTAATTTTTGACTCAATTTTTTCAAGTGAATGGTCATATTTATTACCAACAACGATAATGTCTGCTTCGATGGTTTCTAATTCTTCGTGAGCGTCTGTCTCATATACTGTTTTCGCTCGATCTGAGTTAGCAATAATTCCTGCAATATAACTCTTACCTAATCCACTATCACCTTTGAAAATCCAAACAGGTCTTTTATCCATTGCACGATTTGTTTTTGTAAATAATTCTTCCGTAATTCCAGCATCGCCATTTGGATACCAGTCGTCACCGCCATCGCCATCTACATGAAAAATATCATTCTCGGCATTATAGATAGTATCTTCAAAGTCTCCTTCTTTTGTTCCAATTTCAAAAGATAAATCTTTGATTGGTTTATGTGTTGAGCCAATAAACGAATCTACAAGTTTGACTTCGCAATGTCCCCATGATGCACTACACCAACCACTAGGACAATCACCATATTCAGTCCAAAGCGATACTTCATATTTTAAATTATTCTCCGAAATACAATTTAAGATATATTTAGAATTGTCTTCAAAATCATCATCTCTATCGTTGTATGTACGAATATGTTCTATTCTTAATGAATGTACTTTTAATTTCATATTTTCCTCTCTTTCTAAACTTCGCAAGAAACCGATTTTCTTGTCCATTTTGTTACTATATATAGTAGTTTTAATTTGCCTAACCACTATATATAGTATGTGTTTTTATGAAATATACTACCTATTGTATTATTCTCTCTTTTACTTCAATAAAGCAGCAATCTCATCAATTTCCAGCTCTGTTTTCTTATCATCAGAAAGCAACTTGTCCAACTTGCTCTCCATTTTCTTCAAATCAGACTCTTCTTTCTTCAGACCAGATACCTCTAACTTACTCTTAATATCTTTAATCCATGCTGTCACACTGTATCCTGAAATTTCAAAATCAGCCATATTAAGATCCTTAGCAGACATTAAATATGAATTCAATCTAATCAAAAGTAACAACAACGCATCATCTGAACACACGTTGAGATTAATTGTCATTCCATCCATATTAAGAACACAATTTGTTTCAGGAATAAATCTGATTTTCTTCTCAGAAATTGATTTCTTTTTTGTCTCAATCTGTTTCTTTAATTCTAAAATTCTGTCATCGTTTTTACTCATTTAATTTCGTACTCCTTTTTATATTCTCTACCATTTGCTAAATATTTTTGAATATACATCGGCTTCATCACTTCAAAAATCTTTTCTAACGTAACTGGAATCATACGCTTTTCTTCTATGTCTTTATATGGATAACGGTTTGATTTAACCATTTTAGATGTAGTCGGAAAAATATCGGTTACTTCAACATATTCTGTATAAGAACCCCAATAAGTATTATTTGATATGTTCTCCTTTTGACGAACAATAAATAGATCTTTACCTTTTTCTATTGGCTGAACATCAAACTCATATTTACAACCATTGTAATATTCGCTTATAAAATTCCCTCTTCTCCAATAGTCTGTGTTTGGCGTTTCCTTAAATTCATCAAAGGTGAAATATTTATATTCATTTTTTGAACTGTCGTATGGAGAATACTCACAGTTTCTTTCTAAATTATTGTAGATATTTGCATATTTTTCACTGCATTTGTTATCAATACATTTGATAAGTTTATTCTTTGGTAAAGATTTATAATGTTCAAAAATACCATTATGCCAAAACCAAAAATGTTTACCTTTATTTGTTCCTTCCCAATAGTCAAAAGCTTCAAATTTACCCATATAAATCCAGTTCTCATTATCTTTTGTAAGATATGTAGCACCGATAATTAAATCTTTTGCTTTAATGGTTTCATTGTTATGAATAATTATATTAAACTCACTAATTTGCTTATAGTCAGGTGATTCAACTGGCATAAGAACTAAATCCTTACCATCCCATCCATATATAAATTCTCCTTCAAGTCCCTTACCCTTGATACAATTCGCATTTTCGAGAATGTATAACAAATTCTCAATAGTAATTTCAAACTCAAATCCTCTTGGATCATATACTCTACAATAAGCATGTCTGTGATCCCATCCTGTAGAGTAATCACCAGCTTTCTTATTTAGTACAAATCCTTCTGTTGGAATATTGTCAAATTCATCATTCGGAATTTTATCATCACGCCAACTATTCCATGATGCTTCTTTTCGTAGCTTGCCTTTTTCGTCATAGTAAATGACATAGGCAAGTTTTCCTGTATAAGTTCCTGAACGATTTTGATATCCAACATTTATCGTTTTAGGAATAAAAATGTTACTGTTCAATCTATTACCTTCTCCTTTCTTTGCGTAAACATTATGTATACAATCTATTAACATATAGTAACTATCTGATTGATTACTCTTTCAGAATACTTCATACTCATTTATTCTCTGTTCTTAGAATCCCATTTAACAAAATCTTCTAAATCATATTCGCCAGATTCTTCTTCCTTAATCTCAGGAACAAATACGTTATAATTACCTTCGTTGCGATCATGTTCAATAATTTGTTTCAACATTTCGTACATATTTGTAATTCCTAACTGATATGCTCTCTTCTCGCCTTCAGTCATTCCGTCACAAATTCTATCATTTTTGCTTTCTAATAGATCCTTATATTTTTCTAAGCTTTCTACGATTAATAAAAATTCTTCATTCATTTATATATTCTCCTTTTACATCGCTTTTGCAATCAACTTAACTTGGTTATCAAGATATTTTACAATCAATCTTTTCTTGGCTAAGTTCAATCCTTTACTAAGGTCAAAAGTATCATCTTTATAACATGTAGTTTCTACTTTAAATGCACCACTTCTAACTTGAATTTTCTTTCCATTATATCTGTACTGCCAGCTCAAGTTTCTAGGAATACCAAGTAAATCTGTTAGATGTAAAATGTGGTAATCACTCCACTCACTCCAAGTTCTCTTTACAGGTGTCTCAACTTTCTCAAAATACTTCTCACACTCGTCATATGACATACAACCAAGATGGCAACCACCAAACTTAAAGCAGATTACTCCACCTTCCTGAATATCAGTTACTTCACAAATCTCACCAATGTTATCAAAAACGCCCATCTTCTTAACTAATTTAATTCGATCACCTTTAATCATGCTGCTTTATCCTCCTTATTCGCAAACTTTTTGTTAAATGCATCAATAGCTTTCTGATCTTCTGCTGTTACATCATCATTAAATCTTCGTCTAGCTTGTACAATATGATTATTTCTTACTTCAATCGTTACCAAACTCTCATCTGGTTTATTCTTTTTTCTCAAGAAAAGAATGTGGCACTTACCGTCAATAACATTATCTATGTATGAAGCTACGCAGTTGTTTTGCGAAGCAGCCTCATCTTTAATATCCTGTGTAGATTCTGGATAAATGAATATGTAATCACCAAAAGAACATTCATACTGTTTATTTATTCTCTTTTTAAATAACTCTTCTGAGAACTCTTTCTTCATTCGATTGTAATTCCTACAAGCAATTTTATGAGTTGTAAGAAAATGTCGTGGATATTTGTCAAATTTAGGACTAATAGTTTTCATCATATTTGCATAGTCATATAATTCTTTAATCACAAATTTAACATCTTCTAACGCTTCAAATGTTTTTAACTGGTCAATATATAATAAAAGCGGCTTTGCAGTATATCCATACTCTTCAATCAATTTATTAAAATAAGACCAATTATACCGTTCATATGTGTTATTATCGTAGTCATAGTTATCTGTTGACCAAATTTTGTAAATATCATCATCTGTCAAACTCAAATATTCCAACTTATATGCAATTAAATGAGCATCAGGATTCTTCTTATAATATTCAAGAATACTATTCGATAATTTTATCTTTCTGTTTTTACATAATTTAATTAACGCCTTTGGAATTTGATTGACTGTATACCTGAATTTATTCCCATTATCTAAAATATCATCTATTCCTGCCGAAAATAATTGTTCATAGTTTGAATATCGTGGTACACGATTTAGAATTGTTCCTATATTATATATTGGATAATAATCAGACTCTTTTATCTCTACAAATTGTAAAAACTTTGCATACTTTTCATCATCACAACAATCAAATAACTCATTTAAGGTAAACCCACTTAGTTGACTACATAAGTTCTTTACTGGCTTGCCCTTAATTCCAATAGCGGTCTTTGTTGCGAAATCATATTTCACAGTACGTCCATCTTCATAATCAAAAATGAGATACTGTTTATCTTTATATACTCTCGTTTATATCACTCCTATCTGTAAAAATTTTCAAAAGAAACGAATCTTTCTTGTTTTTAGTTCACATCATTATGTGTTTCGCCATCTGAATAATAAATATTCCAATCCTTGAATAACTCAATCAACTTATCATTATCCCAATCATATTCATTACAATGTGTAATGGCGATTGATTTTTTATCTCCAAAGTTTCCTATATCATTAGAGCATCTACTATGTAATTCTCCTAAATTAAGTGTTCCATATCTCAATGTGTCCTGGAATAGGTTTGGCACATTTGTTTTATCAAACATATATTCGTTGATAAATCTCTTATTACATTCAGATGGAAATTTGCCAGCACCATGTCTTGTTAAATAAGTACGAGATACATAACAAGTTTCAACATTTATCTCATCATTCCATTCAACATTTTCAATTATTCTCTTGGGATTTTTTATACCTGTATTAGACGGTGTTAGATGTGGAAAATATTCTGTGTTGTTCTGATCAAGCAATAAACCTTGTGCAGCTTCAAATACAATATTGTCAAACTGATTTAAGAAATAATTATCTGATATAGCCAATGAGTGATTATTCATAAAATCCCAATCATCTAAAAAGTGTTCAAATATACCATTATCAAGGAATATTCTTGACCATTCATCTGTTAATATAATATGCTCTCTTTCAAATTGTTCTAAGTAATATTCCCTGATATGATTATCTACATCAGTTATGCCAGCTTTATATCTTTTGATAGTTTCAAAAATTCCCAAGCCACAACTACCATGTTTATTTTTCCCACGATTTTCTTCTATAATCTGATTTGCCATCATATCAAAAGGTGTAGTCAACATACAGTTTTGATTGATATAAACATTTGGAATATATCCTAATTTCATCAATTCATCATATTCCTGCTTAAAAATAATTGGATTAACAATAAAATCCTCAGATAAATATGTACTTGCATGATTGAATGTTCCAGATCCAAAATGATGAAAGACATGTCTGATTCCATTAGATGTTATTACAGTATGTCCTCTTTGAGCACCACCATTTGAACAAACAATAATACTATTAGGTTTCTGTGATAAGTAATCTGTCATAAGACCTTTTCCTTCGTCTCCAAAGTTAGCACCTATCACAATCTTAATGTCTTTCATCTTTTAAATCTCCTATCCTACCAAGTAATTCCTTCTGCGTTAGAAGGTGTAGTAACTGCATCTGTTACATTATTCTCTGCTTCACTAACAATAATATCTACAATCTCATTTGTAATACTATCCATAGTCACTCTTCTAAAATGTGTATCATCAAGATACTTCTTGTAAGACTTTTCAATCTCTTCTTCATCCCATCTGTGACCATGATTTACATCTAAATGATAAATGTTAAACTTCTGAGAAGCCTCTTCGTATAAATCCTTAGTCTCTACATCAGACTGAAGATTATCACCTGTCACCTCTGATAAGCCATGACCTCTACTCTTAAATGGAAGATATGGATTTAACTGCTCATCACCCATTGTAATAATAATTCCTTTTCTTCCACGATTTAAACAATCAAGCTTTGTGTGACGAGAACCGAAATACCATGCTGCTGTGTAGGATTCATAACTGTTTCCACCACCGCCAAATTCAAAATAAATCTTGTCAAGCTGTTCAGCAATACGAATATCTGACTCAAACTGTGAAGCCTGAATTGGACAGCTATCACAAGCTAAATCACCAATACCCATGATAAGGAACTCAACATCTGTAACCTTTTCATATAACTTAGTCATAATTACATTCAACTTCTTTGCTACCTCAACAGCAGCCTGTCCCATAGAACCAGTTACATCAAGTGCAAGAATAACAGGGATTGTGTTTGGATGTTCCTCTGTATCGCAACACTCTCTAATAACATTCTTCGGATCAAGTGTAGAATCAATATTTCTTGCCTTAAACATATCTTGATTAGAATAAGAACCGCTAATCATACCATCCGTTGAAACACTCATACCCTTTGTTGTTGAATAACTTACATAACTATCTCTTGTCCATGAACCGCATCCCATATTATGCTTCCTCCTCTTCGTCTACTTCTGTATCATCGTCATCATTGCCACTCATATCAAAGTCGAACATTCCGTCAAACATGTCACCCATATTTCCACCCATCATCATAAATGGTAACATAGAACTCATTCCACCATTTCCATTCATCATGCCAGTAGAGCCATTGTCACCTTTCATCATCTGAGAAAGCATCATATACTTTAAGATATTGTTTGTGCCTTTCTTACCCTTGATAATGTCACTACCAAACATTGAAACAATCTTGCCATAAAAATATGTATTACCCATAAATACATGTCTTTCAGGAAGTACAGTTTCGATTGTTGAATCCTCATAATTGATTACTGTGATCTTTGTCTTATCGGCTTCAATAACACATCTAGGCTTGCCATTTACAAGAATAATGTCACCATTCTCTACCTTATTAGTTGGAATAATAAAGAAGAATTCCTCTCCAATATCAAATACAAAGTTACTACAGTTTGTGAGCTTGCCAGTCTTGATGTTATATGTCTTATAACCACCATTTGTCTTAACTGCAATTCCACCATTCATAGAAAGTCTACACATTCCACTTCCTACCTTGCCAAACATACCATTTAAAAAATTGTTCATCATATTTATTTCCTCCTATGATATAAAAATTATTGTTTACAATTACTTATTCTCTCAATCCATCCAACACTCTCATCAAAACGTGTCTTGTAAGATTTTTAACATCACCACTATAAAGTCCACATTCAATGTCACAAGCCTTTAGAACTTCATCAAGTGTTTTATTCTTCTCTTGACTCAACAAGCTCTTACAATGCTCATACTGAATATTATTTGTCTCATAAGCATTTCTGAGATTACTTTCTAAGCAGCGAATAATTCTTATTAGCTCATCTTTTGTCATATGTTTTAGAGAGCTGTCCTCCAAAGTATGTTTCCCATCGCCTATCGCCATATACTTATTCTCCTAATCATCTTTGTCTATAATGAACCAATATAAAAAACTTAAAAGTGTAAAAGTAATTCCAAGTATTTTATTTTCTGCTTGATATGAATACATCGTTACACCACTACAGAACCATACCAAAAGAAATGCGATTGCTTGTCTATAATACTTTTTCATTTCACATCTCCAATCTTCTCAGCTACTTTTGCTTCACATATTCCACAAATACAGCCATTTTTCTCATCATACTTTTCAAGTTCACTAATAAGATTACTACAACACCAACTTGATTCATTAAGATGAAATTCAATCATGTCATCATCCCAATCCGAAGGAAAGTCCATTGGAAGATTTATTGTCCACTGTATAGTTTTGGTTTGTCTGTCTGCCATATAGTTATTCTCCCATTTCTATCTTCTGACCAACGAATTTCTGAAGCTGTTCATTTACATTATCAGGATAAGTTTTCACAACATAATCAGTACAAACATAAATTTTTGTAATAATCTTATTCTCATCACATTCAATACTTCCAAGTGTTCCACCTGGAATTCTGATAGGCAAACAACCATCCTCATAATCACAAAGCACATAATGTTTCCAGTGTCCATTAGGATCAAGTCCAGCAAGTTTATCTAATTCTGTTGTGATTCCACAATAATATTCATTCATTTTTGAATATCTTGAATTTGCATATTTGTTAATCAGCTTCATAATGTTATTCTTCTCTATTCCTGTTCAATCTATCAATTTTATCTTTTTCGCTATCAACTCTATTAAATGGGATAACTCTTCCGTCCTCAATGCAAGTAATCATTACGACATTTGCTTTATTGTCTATTGCGTCAAATTGTTCTTTGTGAACTCTAACTGTTCTTATTGAACTAAAATCTACTGTAAAAGACATATAATACCTCCAATCTGTCCAAAGGAAAGAAAAATTTCTTTCTATGATTCAAACTGATAATCTTTGTTACTTACAAATTTGTTAATTTTTCCATCTTTGAAAAATACAAATTCTGCATAAAAATCATCTGTATTTTCTGACATTGCACACGAAACATACTCATCAGATTCTTCATCATATTTTTCAAACCATCTCTCAACGCCATCATCAACTGTTGTATTTTTAAATACAAAATATGGAAATTCATTTTCATCAATTGATAAAATATCATTTGCTATTTCTGTAAATCTCTCAATAATATGTTCTCTTTTTAAAACGGGAACATTATCTTCTTCTGATACATCATATGTATCATTTTGTTTTAAGAATTGCATAATAGAATCTGAAATAATTTGTTTGTCAGATGTATGAAAAATCTGTTGGTTCGACATCTCCCAACAAACTCTATCAGGTGTGTTATCGCACTCATTAATGGATTTGTTAGTTCTTGTCCATACATCGTTTCCGTCCATTCCAATAATTCCCTTTTTAAAACCAAATGGTGTTTGAATGTAATCATGAATATATTTATCTGGTAAGACGCACCAAATTATAGGAGAAAACCACCATGAGTTTTTATATTCAAATATTTCTTCTCCTGTATAATCTTTTCTTATTCCATAAATACTACTACTGCTCATTTATTCTCTCCTTTAAATCAAAATCCACCTCGAAGACCACTCCAATCAGTATTACATCTGCTAAATTCTTCATGCTCTGCTTTCGTAATAACCTCGTTCACGAAGTTCTTTTTCAAAATATTCTACAAATGCCCAATTACAATCTATACCATCTCCATCCGTAGAACATTCATTTCCACATTCTTCACAAATGTTACAATCATATCCATAAGGATAATTTTTATTAACTATCGGAGATGTTCTGACAATATCTGCAATTAGCCACAAAATATCATTACGCCAAGGAGTTGTATCAAGAATAAAATATTTTGGATTTTCTATATTATCTTGCTTCAACACCTTATTTAGAATTGATAATTTGTACTCTAAATTTTCTTTTTCTTTTAATAATTGTTTCTTTGTCATTATATCCTCTAACCTCACTTGAAGGAAAAATCCTAATTTAAAATCTCCTTTATATGTAATATTTTTATATTTTGAGGTTCTAAAAGCCTTATTTTTCAAGGCTTTCGTAACCTCTCAATTTGTTATTCTCTACTTTTTATTCATATTCTTTACAAATTCACGATACTTCCTTGTATATTCGTAAGAATCTCCAAAAATATTATTAACAGCCTTATAAAGTTTCGGTTCATACTTTTGAATTACTTCTAATTCGTATTCAAAATCTCTACCAAATGGGCAACCTGCACAACCAGTTCTTTTCAGTCCATATTCTGTATAACACTTGCTGTGCTCAATGTCATAAGAATTTTCATAGTCTATTTTGTCTGAGTCTTTATACCAAAATAAAGGTCTATAATTATCACAACCAGAATCATTTTCATCAAAACAACTTTTATATGCAGTTGCTCTTGCTCCACCTTCGGCTTTTCTTACACCTACAATATTTAGGTCAAATGGTATTTTTCCATCGCCATATACACCTTCTCTTAAAAGCTTATGTGAGACATCTTTCTTCGCATATTGACAGCATTTGTTAGAAATTTTAAATGTTGGTGGGTTTTCAATCATAAATTCTTTTAGCCATTTATTATGAGTGATATTAAATTGACTACCATTACCTTTTATTCCACACCACCATTCCAATGCAGATTTGCACTTCGGATACTTCTTATATAGCGTATCAAAATCCTCGTCTTCCCATTGGAAGTTATGTTTTTGTAATCTTTGGATAAATTCACTGACTTGCTTAGATAGAAATGGTTGTCCATATCGTTTACACGATAGTGGAATTGGCTTAATTGCTTTATATGAATCAATTGTTATATCATATTTATTTTCTAAATATTTGAGATGCTCTTTTGTTGCAGAATATTCTAATCCAGTATCAAACCAGACATACTTCACTTTATTGCTTTTATCGCATCTATAAACAATATCCAACATATCATCACTATCTGATCCACCTGAAATAGAACATAGTATATATAAATATTTGTGGCTGTTAATTTTTGACCACGCTCTTATTAAATTGTCTCCTATTATTGAGTTTACAGGACAATCCTGTAATAATTCTTCAATTGTATTAGCTTTCTGTACCAATATGTACTTTCCTCACTGAAATTAATTTCATTTCAATGAGGTAAAGCCATACTTAGTGAGTGTCTTTTTACGTCACTATCACATTACTTTTTCGATTCATATAAACCAATGATCCGTTTTATGAATCATTGTGACAACCTTTGCTAATCAAAGGCATTAAATACATATGGTGAAAAGCTAACCAAGTGGCAGCACAGCCTCGCAGATTCGTTCAATACTGTTGACTTCGCATTTTGTCATTTTATGATTTGGATTATCTTTGTTATAATCCTGAATAAACATATCTATCCAAAAATCTACATACTCATCATCTGACTCCGAATCCATTACAGTATATCTATCAACTGTCTTGTAATTTCCTTTTTCTGTCACATAAGATAGATTTATCTTATAAACTGGTAGGGTAATTTTTGTTTTTAAGAAATTTTTAGGATGAATACTTTTTAATTTTTGTTTCAAATCTTCATCAAAAATTTCAAATGTATCAATTCCAGTCCTCAATGAGCAATTTTCAAAAAAATCACTTGGATGCACTACTTTTCACCACCTTTCTGATATTTTATTCTCTTATTTACTGGGATTCCCATAGCCGAATGGCTTAGATATGATTAAAAATTTTCCAATGAAAGATTGGTTTACTGCGAAACCATTACTTACTCTTCTTTACGGAAGTATTATTAACTGACTTCTGAATGTTCTTCATAAGCTGAATATTATCGTTAATCATAAGTGCTAATGCCTGATCCTCTGTAAAACCAACACTTACATATGCATCAAACATATTCTTCTTGGTTCTCGCCTGAATTGCAGGATATTCAGTATTCTCAGAATAATCCTTTGCAATAATCATGAGTTCCTTCAGAACATCATATACAGGCTCTTTATACTTTGTAATGTATGTCTTTACTACCTCTCTTAAACTTTCTGGGTTCTCTGCTAATAATCTTAAAATTGTTTCCATGTTTAATATTCTCCTTTATAATTTTTTGTTATTCTCCAAACTCACAAGTGTCACATGTTGAAAAATACTTATCGTGATCTATGCAGCATTGTGGTCTGTTGTCATTTTTATTGATTTCAGCAACATCTTTGACAGTCCCTTTATCGAGAACTTCATTAAAGAAATCTATAACTTCTTCTTCGCCATTAAATGCGTATTTTTCATTCCAGTGTCTGATATGTTTTTCTAAGAACTTAATCAAATTTTTACTGAAAATATCTGTTGGATATTCATATGTAATTTCATATGCCTTGCCGTTTAATGTCTGTTTTACATTCATCTGTGAAGTAACTATACCGAAATATTCAAACTCAACTTCTAATACTCCCATCTCTTCTGTCTTAAAACGAGTAGACAGATTATAATTCATCCAATCATAATCATTCAGTGTGAGGTATGTATTGGTTCTATCATCTTCAATTTCATTGCTAAAAATCAAATCTTCACTTCTAATCTTTTTCAAATTCATTTGTGCTTGTCCTTTCTAAAGTGGCGAAATGTTGTTTCTTGTGAATTTACACTTTTACAAATCTTCCGTCTAATCTATTATCATCCTCTTTGAATACCCATATACCAGGTTCAGTAATATGATAATAGTAAATAAATCCTGTGTATTCAGCAACATCGTGCAACTCTTTTACACACTCTTCTGTAGGAACAACAATTTTGACAGAATAATTATAGGTATCATCGTCCATAATATCTGCAAATAAATTACCGTCTTTGTCATAACATTTAATATCTTTTAAATGTGGATGTTTTAAAAGCCATTCGTATCTTTCACATTCAAACTCATCATCAAATTCTTTATTATCATCCGCAATATAAATTGTTCTCATATATTCTCCTTTCTCAAAGCTAATGTGTCCTGAATTTACTTACCATTGCAAAGTCCAACCTTGTAATCGTCTTTCACATCAATAGTTACTTCTCTCTGAAATTTTCCTTCCTTATCATAGAGCGATAAATAATATCTGTTACCACGCTGCTCTAGGTCAAGATTCTCATTCTCGAATAATAATACTCGTTTCTGTTTCTGCACTGGTTTATCCTCTATTCTGTCCAATACCATTTGCAAAGATATAGGATATAATTCTTCGAGAATGCAACTAATATCATTATCTAGTTTACCTTCATCATTTGTATGTTTGTCAATTACTCTAATCACATCGCTCTCATGTAATAGTCTGTCTGCCATCTTAATATTCTCCTTTCCACTCACCCAATTCATAGAAATCGTTTATCTGGTCATCAAGCTTTTTAACCTGCTCTCTTAACTCAGATTCTCTCTTTTTACTATCTGTTCTCTGACACTTCTTCCACAATTCCTCACGCTGCTTAGACAATTCATTGTATTTATCCGATACATCAATCTCCTCTACAACAGAAATCTCAATCTTTTCGCCACAGTGAGGACAGAACTGAATTGGATAATTGTCTGTCTGTTCAAATTTGTCTCCCCAAGAGTTAAATGTTTCAGTATATGAAGTACAAAATTGAGGAATTATATTGTCATCTGAATCTCTTACTACTAATCCAAAAGTATCGTTGCATACCAAATCTTCACCTGTAAATACAATAGCCTTATCATTTTGAATTTCATCACAGCAATAAGTGAATGGCTTATGCTTATATGCACAAGTATCATTGAATTTTAATTTGATTAACTCTATCTTCATATATTTATTCTCCTAACTTACGTTAATCTCCACCAAAAGTCATATAACTTATGACACTGATTTCCATTATGTAATTCACCTTTATATCTTCTGATTTTCTGATTTGATTGACGTTTTAGATATTTGCTTATTTTGTATCTATATTGTCTTTTATAATAAGGTTTTGGATTTTTAGCATATCCTAATTTTTTATCCCATATTTCATCCTTATAAATTACAGCTTTGGGATTTCCACACGAAACTGTTTCTAAATATTTGAGGTGATTCTGATGTTTCAAATATCTCTCACGCTTATTCATTCTCTTTTTCTTAGAATGATTCTTATGATCTTCTTCATCCTGCTCATACCAATCACTACAATGACCAAAAGAATAAACCTTACCACCAACTTTATCGCACCAAACACAATTTTCAGCATCTTCTTCATAAATATATGATTTATATTTTTCAAAACTTTCAATTCCATAAGGACAATCTCTACATCTCATCGAATTACCTCTCGTGTTTTATTCTCCCAATTTTCTGCCACACCAAGGACAATACGCAATATACTCTTTCTGATGGACAAATCCATCATCATACTCATCCCATTCAGATGTTTCTATAGTGTAGGTTTATTCATAAATAAACTCCTATCCGTTATGCTTTAATAAATACTCACGACTTACATTTTTAAAACTCTGCTGACCATTTTGTGATCTGTATACAAAACCCTCTCTCTTAACCTTTGGATTTAGCTCACTATATCCATCAGCCTCAAGTTTCATCTCTTCCATAGTTTTAGGTAACTCATAAGCAGTATCAATAATTGGTACGCTTGTTAATCCGTGGCTCTTGCAGAAATTAGCCATTTCTACAGTTCCAAGTCTTGCACCATCAATAATTAGATTGAATACAAATAACTTATTCTCCGTAAATTTATATGGATTACCCTGAACTGAGCCAACTCCTTCGCCTTGTAACACAACTCTGTTATAATTATTCTCTGTTGCAAACTGTGTAAGAATCTTTTCAATGTCATATTTATCTGCCAATTCCCAATAGATATTTGACTCGTGATAACAAGCCTGTTCTCTATCAGCCTGTCTTACATTTCTACTGCATACAATAAAATCAAATTTGTTCTTACCCTTCTTCAATCTATCAACTGCAAATGTGCAGCTTGTGCCATCGCATTTCTCAGTCTTAATCCACTTTTCGGCACTCTGAAGATAAAATGGTGCATTCTCAATTCTCGTCTCATCTGTTTTGACAATCCAATCTGGGAACTTCTTTGGATTATCTTTCTTGCGACCAAACAATAGAAACATAATCTTACGACCAATGCCGTATCTCATAATCCTTCTTACAATTGGGTTGGTGAATAACTTTGGTCTACGCTTTGCCATTGACTTATATTTAGCATTTGGATTAACCTTATTGGTCTTTCTTGCAGTATCCTCTTCAGAAGCATATGTAATCTTCAAAGCTTCTGTAACATCATCACCAATATTTCTATCCTGCAATTCTGGGAAAAGTGATAATGGTAAGGCTAATCCCTGGCTAATTACCTTGAACTTGCCAAGTCTCATAGTCTTAACTTTGAATTTCTTATTTGATAAAAATGCAAATCTCTCATCTGTTTCAGGACACTTGCTGTCAATTTCAATATAAACAGCCATATCCCCTACATTAAATTCACCCTTCTTAGCGATACAAACCCACCCTAAAACTCCAATAAGTTCAATATTATCAGCTCCTTCAATCGGTCTGATCCACTCAATCTTTTCTACATGTGCTAATGCTCTTTCTGCCATTTCAGTACCTCTCTTTCTATTTTCTATGTATTTATTCTCTCTTTATCGTTCAAAATTCCAAAAGAAATGCTTCTTTAATTAGACTTTTTATTTTCATTTTTATGTTGTAGATATTCAAGAAACTCTTCAATCATATCTCTATCATCATCAGACATAACCTTTTCTGGTTTCTTAGTCTCAGATAGTCTCTCCATTAATTTTTCAATTTTTGAATTGGTATCATCATTTGATAAATTAACAATTGTTCTAAAAATGGTGCATAATTCATCTGTTCCATCTAAATAATTACGCCATATTTTATCTGCTGTTTCCTTATCTGTTGCAGATTTTAAATTTTCATAACTCCAAGCCATTCCCTGTGCTATACCTAATTCATAAGCTTTATACATTGGTGTCTCTTTTGAAATATCTTCCCACTTTTTCGCAATATAATTACTTACCTTATATTTACTCATGTTCTTATTCTCCCATCTGATCTACAATACTCTGTAACTTGTCTACATATATCTGAGCTTCTTCTTTGTTCTTTAATTGCTTAATATCAGCAGGTACAAAAGCCAACTTCGATTCACCGAAAACATCATTATTCGAATAAACTTTCATAAACTGGCACATAGTTTCAGCATCAATCCAATCTAAATCTGGCTGAAAACAAATCACATCACCCTTCTGTGGATGCAGTTTTCTAACCTTAATAAGTGTCTGCTTAAATAATTTCTTTTTCTGTCTCTTGTTCACAATTTAATTTGTCTCCCTTACATAACTTCTAAATGATATTCTTCAACATATTTTCTTCTCTTCCAAAACTTCCACCACGGAAATTTCACATATTTTATTTCTATAACTCGAAGCATCTTGTTCTCATTTTTATCTCTATCTAACCTTAAAGCAATTGCTTCGGCTAACTCGTTAATAGAAATGTGTTCTCCAAGTTTGTATTCCTGTTTGTGTGGCTGTGGAAGATAATAAGAAATTACATCATGCTGTTGTAATTCATATGCTCTCATATTGTTATTCTCCTATTCGCTCATTTTAAATACATTTACATCGCCAACTGCCAAATCTTTTTCTTCCACAAAAGAATTAAAATACTCATTATTATTCTTAAAATTGTCTTCTAATTTTTCGGTAATAATATCATCCAACCGATCAAAGAATTTTACAGAAGGATAAAACGCTGGATATTTCTTTGTACGGTATTTATTAACACTCCCTCTTAATACACATAATCCATGTCTTCTACGCTTGTTGTTATTCCAATGAATAGGATTGTCATAAAAAGCTTTCTTCTTTCGTCTGTACTCTTCTAATTCTTCTCTTGCAAGTTTATCAATTTCTTTTTCTCGCTCAGTCTTCGGAGGATTACCATGAATAATGTTGCCAAATTGCTTTTTGACATTATCGTTTACTTCTACTTTTTCTGAATCACTCATCTTATCAAAGTTCTGAGCTACATCTAATAGTGTGTTTTTCAAATTGTTATTCTCCTAATTACTCAATCTGTATTTGTCATATTCATACATTGAACAATCTTCGCAGTATAAATCTTGTTCTTTGCAATCTTCACAGTCAAAGCATCCACCATAAATACCACCATTTTCATTCATCTTACAGGTATTACATTTACAAGTTTCACACGATGTATCCAATCAATCACCTCCTCGAAGGAAACGTGGTTTTACTTTGCTTTTCAACCTCTGAAAGCCTTGATTTTAGGGCATTTTAGAGATTGAAATTTTTACAAATTATTAGTTACACCTCATTATTCTCTTTTTTGTTCTTATACATATCGAAATTTTCACACATATCACATTCAAGAGAAGACCACTTATTGTCACAAGATTTACACTTATCATGCAAATTATTCTCAGCAAGTCCTTCTTCGCAAATATCTACAATGTGTTCACATAATTTCTGTGGTATTACACTTCTTTCTTTTGCTCCTTTTAATCCTTGTGTGCCTGTTCTACTTCCTCTTGGAGCTGATACATGACATGGATCTCCATTCTTACACATAGGCAGAAATTTTGGTTTCTTGGCTTGTCACGAAAACTAAGCAACAATGTAGATATAATTTTATAAGAAAGGAAAATATAGTCTCATGAGTTAAAGGTGCGCACCACTATCGGTAAGAGACTATTAAAGTATTAGAATTATTTGCTGGTACACGTTCAATCGGCAAAGCTTTTGAAGCAAGAGGTCATGAAGTGTATAGCGTAGAATGGAATAAAGATTTTGAAAACATTGATTTATATGCAGATATTAGTCAAGTAACTGCACAAGATATCTTAGAAAAGTTTGGTCATCCCGATGTTATCTGGGCATCGCCTGACTGTACAACGTTCAGTATTGCTGCAATAAGTCATCATAGAAGAAAGAATCCTGAGACTGGTAATCTTGATCCAATCAGTGATTATGCAAAATTCTGTGATGCAACTGATCAGCATGTCGTTTCTTTAATCAAAGAATTAAACCCAACTTATTATTTTATTGAAAATCCTCGTGGTGGTATGAGAAAGATGACTTGGATGCAAGACCTTCCACGATATACGGTTACATATTGTAAATACGGTGATACTCGGATGAAGCCTACAGATATTTGGACTAACCATCCGAAACCAAAAATTCATGTGTTTTTAGTAAAATGCCTCCGACATTGAATCTCCAAGTCTTACAAGATTCTCTACTTCCTTATCAGACATAGAATTGATTTCTTCAATCGAAAATGTTTCTTTGATTGCAAAATATGAATTATACCAATTTTCATCACATCCCATACTATTTCTTGCTGTGGTTAATACTGGTTTCTTAACATATTCTAATAATTTTTCTTTCTCAGTCATTACATACTCCTTTCATTGTATTGATTCTCCTAATCAGTTAATATAAAATGTATATACTGACCAATATGTTCCTTTAGTTCTGTTTTTAAATCATGACCACCAATAATCAAGTCATCAATATTAAATCCAGTAATAGTCCATTCTGAATACCCTACATAATGTCCTTGAGTTAATAAATTGCCAGTTACCATATAGCTCTCAAAATTCATCTGTGCTTCTTCTAATGTACACGCATTATCCGAAAACCAACATCTTAAGTTCGCATTTTCAATTGTTGTAATCTTTCTCCCAAGTCCTTCATCAACTTTCATATAATTAAAATAGTCCATAATTTCTTCTGCAAGACTTGAATATTGCCAACTGTGAGATTCTTCAACTCTTTTCTGTGAAATTCCCAAATTATGCTCTTCGTCATACCCAAGCCAACCCTGTAAAATTAACTCCATTTCTACCTCCTAACTTTCAAAGAAACGTGGATTCTTGTGCTTACTTTTTATCTGTAATCTCGAATGGTACAATTGATTCAGGAATATAATTAACCTCGTACTTGTACTTATTAACTTCAGCACCACCTAAATCCTCAATGACATACATTGTGTCTTCATTTAGTCCAATAATATGTCTCTTATATGTACCATCTTCCATCTCTACAACAAGAGTCACCTGATCATCTGTTGCATCTTCTCTACTGAATGCACCAATCATTTCAAACTCAACTTTATCAGTACGAGTGTTGATTACTGCAAATCTTCTAAGAATATTAAAATTCTCAGCTTCCTGTTTCATATTATATGTAACCTTGCTCGATTCAGTCTCAAATGCACATCCAGTTAATGATGTTGCTACCATTCCAACTGCTAACATTGTTACTAAAATTTTCTTTTTCATATAATTTACTCCTTACTATCTCAAAATCTTACTCCATTTCTTCACAACTTCTTCGCAAAATCTGTACAAACAAGTCTTCTTAAATGCTATTTTCAAATCATCAACAGCTTGTCTATATTGCTGGCGTAATTCGTTGTCTATCATGTTATTCCTTCTTCTCAATAATAGTTACAGTACCCTCAAACACTCCAAAATTTGATGACTGTTGAAATGTATGTGTCTCCGCAATGTCGTCATCTGTCATAGGTCTTGTAAGATACCATAATGAATCATCTTTCCATGTAATCTCTTCAAGTTTCTGGTTTGGTTCAAGCTCAATTGTTGTCGATCCACCAAAATCTTTTGTAACAGACTGGCATCCAGTCATTCCAAAACACAATACTAATCCTAATACAACTGCTAAAATTTTCTTCCTCATGTTATCTCTTTCCTTTCTTGTCATAATCAAGCCAGATATTTACACTCCATACTAACCACTGAATAGATAATTGTGGACTTTCTTTGCGGTTCTCATCAATGCAATTCATTATAGAATCATAATATAATTCGATACTTGGCAGAAAATGTATATCATACGCTGAATGATTTGCTAACTTATCTCTGTACCAAGATTTGTGAATATTAATATGTAAGTGCCGTTTCTTCATATTGTTTATTCTCCTTTACTATACCCAGTCTCTTCAAGAAATTTATCAAACTCCTCTTTTGTCATATTGTTTGGATAATACATATCAATCACCATATCAAACGGCTTCAAATAATTATCTAACACATCTTCTGCATTCTCTTTTGCTTCCTGCATTTTCATATTGATATAATCTTCTCTCGTCATATTCCATGCTGTAGGACAATCCGTGACACTCGAAAATCTACAATATAATCCATTCGGTTGTTTTGATACAAATCCCGCCATATTATTCTCCTAACTGTTCTAAGAACTCATTACCACGATCACAAAATTCTCTAATCATAGACTTCATTAATTCCCATGAGATGCCAGAATGCAGATTATTCATAACATCAATTCCGTCTTGGATAGATTTTTCTTTAACAGTTTTAATAATATCTAAGCATTGACCAAGCTCCATTCCCCTGTATAGACCACCAAGTCGAATAGGAACGCATTTATTCCACATCTCCCATTTATCTTTAGATAAAACCTTATGACCTTCTTCTATCCAATACTTTGATAATTCAGGAATTTTTCTTTTATGTTCTTTCTCTTCTTGAATTAATCTTTGACGACTCTCTTCTTGTTCTTTATTAAATTGTTCTAAAGTTTTTCCGGTGCAAAGCATATAAGCATCATCTAAAGACATATCAGATGTTAGTTTATTCTCATTGAATTTACCACAATATTTATTACCATCATTTGCTCTTTCATGTAATTCCTTTACGGCTCGTTCAATAGTCCAACCATGAACAAAATCAATCTCTCTATATTCCATGTTGTTTACCTCCTGTTATTTTATTCTCCTTTAAACTTGATGCCATTGCTTATTGTACTTAATTAAGATATTATTCAAATCGTCTATAATGTCGTCACATATTGCAATTTTCCCACACAGATACCCTTTATCCCAAAATCCATACTCTGATAGTGAACTATCATCTGACATCTGAGAAAGCTGCTTCTCATACCTTAGTTTTCTTTTTTCATATTTTTCAATTAATCCCATTTAAACCTCCAAAGGAAATCCAATTTCTTATGCGCAGTTACCCAAAATATTAAGCACCTTTTTTTCGCATTCATCTTCGTTCATATCTGCAATCAAAGATACTTCCTTCATTAATTGCTTAAAATTTGCCATAATAAATTGATAATCTTTGACATCTAAGTTTTCGTTTATATCTTCTCTCAAGTGATTCTTATTAAGAATACTTCTGTCAATATATACCTTTTTATTTAAACTATCTTTCAGCGCAACAATATCCGACTCCACTAATTCTTCGTCTACATTAAGTACTTCAATTGCTATGGATTTTGTTACCATTAAATCACCAATGGAAAATACATTATGGTCAAATCCAAGTATTCTACTAATCATATCAAATAACATCATTGCTCTGCTTTCCTGATTGGAGAGTTCCGTATTAGATAAATAACCTTTCACTACGACATCTTCTTTTAATTCAGAAATATGTAAAACATTATCTGATTCCTTCATTGTTTTTAAGATTGAAGTTTCAACATCGTTCCTGCTCACAATAATTTTTAAATCATAATGTTTTGCTATATTCAATTTATATTCATACTGTTCTACTTCATTAAAAGCTATAAAAAATACTGGTTCTTTTTCTTTTAAAATTACTGAACCTTTCTGCTCAATCAAATCTTGTTCTTTAATTTCTGGAATTTCTACATATCCATCTCTACTTGAATAAGATCCTTCATGATATATACGTCCTTTCGCCTCGTTAGGTCTATTCTGCAATTCAGGGATTATTGTTACTTCTTGCACAAGCTGTTCATTTTGTGAGGCTGCTTCTTTTCTTAAAAACAATTCATATCCTTTGAAACTATCAATATTTTTATCTTTTCTTCTTGCAACCGCTACCCCTTTTAAATATTTTATATCTTCCTCATTATTACTTTTAAAAGTCATAAATTTTATAAGATTTTTCACATTCTTTTTATTCACATAATATCCAATGCAAGATGAGTAGTTATTTATATCTTCAATTCCTTTCGTTAACAAGGAGTTACAATATTCTTCTACATACAATTTAACCAAATCTCGAAACGCATTCAATTTTTCATCTTTTATAATATCTTTTCTATCAGGCGAAGTAAGATTTAATGTTTTATCACTTACATGTAAGTCTCCTTTTAAATATGGCAAGTTTTCTAGTTTTGAGACCAACCTCCCCTTATAGAAAATATTAACATTATCTCCCCAACTATAGTTACCTGCAAGAGCAATCCATCCGCTACAATCATTATCTTCTATTGAAAATTGATATTCACTATCATCTCCCTCAGTTAAATCTTTCTTTTCAACTAATTCTCCATTATAATAAATATCTAATTCATGAACATATTTACCAAGTATTTTTACTCTTTCTTCAATATCCCAACTATTCGCTGTTTCAAAATCAAAGTTGTTTAAAACGAGTTTGAAACCATCATAATAATCATTCAATTCTTCAACTTCAATTTCTGTGTTACTGGTTGCAATCATTTTTTCTACATCAAATGTAATATATGTGTTTCCAGAATAAACATTGATTAAATTACTGACTGTAATATTACTAAAGAATCCCATGCCAAAAGGATTTTCAGAACTTCTCACATTCTCATCCCAACCACTTTCTGCAATAGAAAATAATGCTTGTGGATTTGTTAAAATATTTCCGTTGTTCTCTATAATCACTTTATTTTCATATCTATCAATTGTAATTTTAACTTCTGTTGCTTTTGCTCTTTGGGCATTTTGCACATCTTCATCAAGAAAGCAATATATGTCTTTAAACGTGCTTTGCCTTAATAATTTTAATTGATTGATAACGTTTACTTTTAATTCAACCGCCATTACTATCTCCTTTTCTCCTTATGAAATCTATGATTACTTTGATTCCTTATTAAGCCAATCACAATATTTCTGACAAGCCTCTTTGCTCATGAATGCAATTTTTTCTCCATATCTTTTACCATTGTGATATAGAATTACATCATCATTAAAGTCATCAAAAATACTTTCTATCCTAAATTCACTGTAATAATCATACGCTTCTGCATAATCCTTGTTTGGCTCGTGATTTTTAGTAAAATAGACTTTCTTTTTATCGCCGCACTTTGGTTTATATGCTTTATGAAATTTAATCTCCTTATTCAATGAAATAACTGGCTCATAGATATATGTTGGTCGAGAACATTCACACTCCTTGGTTACAGTTTCACCATTTGGATATACTGCAACAAGTTTTCTTTCTTCGTTGCATAAATTACATTTTGGTTTCTCATGAGGAACACGTTCTGCGTACCACACTTCTGAGTCTTCTAAAAGTTTCTCAAAAACTTCTTCCATTGTTTTATTGTAAAAGTCTTTTTCTACCTCTCGTTTGTAATTATCTATCTTGTACTGCAAATCTCTTTCTCTACAAGAAAGATTTAAATTTTTGTCATTGTACTCTTTAACCTTTTGCCTTAATTCTACATTTTCTTTTGTCAATCTGCTGATTTCAGAGTTTACATCTTCACGTAAAATTTCTCTGAACTTTTCTTTCATTTCATCAAAAAACATTTCGCCTTCACTTGGCTTATAAAAATCATCGTATTCTGGATACATATTCTCTCCTTTCATCGCAAGAAATTCCGCTTTACTGCGAACTTCGTATTATGCTATTCTCTGTTTAATATTCCCAATCATCATTTCTAACCTGGAATACATCGCCACACTCTTCAATATCTGGATAATTATATGTGGCAACATTCATAGCATATTTATCTATTTCGTATGCTTTATATGTAATATTTGTAAATCCCATTTTCTCCAAGCAATACCTACCAGTAGCAATACCATCATACAAACTTAGAACCTCAATAGGATAATCTCGTGGAACATTCTTCAATCCATGATTTAAAATGTGAATAATTACTTCTGCCGTCCATCCATTGCCAATTTGTTTATATCTTTGGGTAGCACTGTTTTTTGGTGCTGCTGTATAATTATCTGGTAATGTCTGTAGTCTTTCACATTCTAATGGTGTTAATTTACGGATAAGATAATATCCATCTTTTAGTTTTATTGGATATAATCCATCTTTATAGCCAATAAGACCGTCTTTAACAAGATAGATCATTTTCCCATCAACAGATAAATTTCCATTCTCATACCATTCAATCTTTTTATATTTGCTTAAATCAATTACTTCTATCTCTTCACACATAACATTGTAGGGAACACCTTTATGCAGATTTGCCAATAGACACTGAGACTTGTCTTTGTTAGATACTTGAATATATCCAAAATCAAAATGATTTCTTCCACCTGCTACAGTTCTGACCATATATTCCATTTCTTTTTCACTGAGATGTTTAAAACTGTTTTCTGTAATGGAAATTGGTGTCATATACAAACCAGTTTTTGCACCTTGACCACCACCGTTACTTGTAAGATTTACACTTTTCCCATCTGAGCTATATACTCTATGAGCCTGAGCAGTTGTGTCTATATCACCAATGCGAATAGGCTCGTCACTTTCTGTAATATTAACAGGGGTAAAAGCTACTTGAGTATGATGTTTTTTTAAATAATCTCGTGCATTTCCTGCTTGATGTTTTAAACAATAAGCTTTCTCTTTATCAACAATTCCATATTCAAGTACGTCTTTTAAAAAGATATGTCGATCTTCTGGTTGTGGAACATTTGGAATATTTGTACAATAAATTCTCTTCCTCTGTTGTGCTGATACCAAAGCACTATTAATATGTAATAGTGGATAACCCAATTCCTCACTAATCTGACTCTTTATTTCTTCCGCAGCAGATTCATTATTTTCGTACAAGAAGATATCTGGTTTCCACCTTTCTTTCGCCACTACATAATTTAAGAATAGTTCCCATCCTTCTCCCTCTGCTTTTGTCTCACGATTTTTTCTTTGTGCAATAGACCAATGAGTGCATGGCGAACCACCTATTAACAAACGTAATGGTCGTCCATTAAGATCACAATAATTATTTTTTTTATTCTCTGTCAAAATCCTTTAATCTACAGAGATTGCGCAATCATTTATCCTAGAATTTACTGTTAAATCCTTTCTTCTTAATTATTTTGTTGTAAAATCCTATGGAATTAGCACGTCTACTAAAAACCATATGAAAAAAATATTTCTTGTTACTTTTATTTGGAAATTTGGCTGAATCGCCAAGATAGAAATTTCTATATATGATTATTCTTCGTCTTGAAATGATTTAATTCGATTTTCTAAATAATCAATCTCATCATTCCAATGGTCTATTAACATGTCTTCGATTTGATGCTTTGCATCTTCTATGCTGTCTGCAAATAATGTATCATATTCAACATTTAGTTCTTTTGATACATATATAAATATGTTTTCGTCTGTCTCATCTTGTACAAAACCAGCTACTACATTTTCATCATCTTCTTCATAAAATTGACTAAAATGTAATCTGTAACATTCCTTACCAAAGTCATTCTTTTCACCTGTTTCCCAATATTTCTTCACACTCTCACCTCACTTATTCTCTGTATGGTTCAGGTAACGGCATCCAAGCTCTCATACCGTCAGTAATTCTTCCCCAATACCATGTCCCATCATAGTATTGTCTTTGTACTTTTGTTACCATACCTCGATTTGTGGTAACAAGTACATTGATTACTTTCTTACCTTCGTATCTTTTATCATCTTCTGGCATTTGTCCTTCAACACATTTAATCCACTCCAATTATCATTTCACCTCACTTTACAATATCCTAACAATCTGTTCATACAAACAAATATCTCTGTCGTTAATTATCGTATTTACATGCATGTGACCAAACAAATGCTTTTTATATTCAGTTGCAGCTTTCACTTCTTCCAAATAATTAGTCAACACATCTGGTTCATACAACCCTTTGCCACCCATAAGATACAACTCTGACGTAGAGGAACTATGCGTGATAATATAATCAACTATATTATTATTCTCTTTTAGAACATCTAGTCCATGCTGCATTTCTTCATCTGTCGGTAATTCCTCTTCCCACCAAGTAAGTCCTTTAACTCGATACATATACTTACCTTGTTTATCAAGTTTCTTTGCTTCCTCTCTCCAACTCTCATCATTATAATCAAGAATACCATCCTGAATATCATGACTTGATGCACCACCAAAAGCAAAGAATTTCTTATCTTCAATAGTAAAAACTTCACCACGCATTAAATGCAATACATTGGATCTAATTTCATGAACCTTGCCGCCACACCATTCTTTTATAGGATAACTATAGATTCTTGGAAAACATTCATGATTTCCATCAACAAATACAATTGTGAATGGTTTCTGATTTAACCAATTCAACCAATATTTTTCCTGTTTGCTTTCACCATCTCTGTTCCACGCAAGACCAAAATCACCAAGAATAATTACAGTGTTCTCAGCTTTATTACCAGAGAAATCTTTCTGTTCATAGAAACTATCTTTACTTAATCGTGTAGGATTTCCATGTATATCGCCTGTTACAAATACTGCCATAATTCACCTCTTACACACTAAAATCTCAACATCCATATCTGCAAAAACATCTTTAATCTGTTCTGAGACATCGTTCCAGTTCAGCCTATCTAAACCACAACCAATTACAGGCATTGCAATCTTTTTAATATTATTCTTTAAACAAATCTGTTTCATCTTGTCAAGTGCAAGTCTCATTGTAATAATTGTTGGCTTGTGGAAATATCTCTCTTTTGTAATAAGATTAAATACTCTATCTTCTAATAGACAATCACCACCAATTCTCTTATGAGTATATTGATTAAGATAATCTGGATATTTTGTCTGTAATTTTCGTTTCATATCAAATCTTTTATTGAATTCAACTACAATCCCTTTACCCATTCCAAAATCAGCACTAATACAATGTGCTAAATAATAATCTTCTGGTACTGTAAATAAGTCTTTATGCTCTTCTCTATACGTCATTTATTTTACCTCACTTATTCGTTATCATATCCAAAAACAACAACTCATCTTTCTTCAATGTGATGTCATAATCTTTCCACTTTTCCATCAGTTCTCTTGTATCAAATCCATGCGCTGCAATTACCGCATAACCATGAGGAGTCTTATGGCAGTCATTGTGAATACCTAATAATCCCAAATCTGTTCTAAATTGACCAAGTAATTCTTTATCATCCACATCAAAATCAAACAGCCATTTACTCTCGTCACGATTCTGTACCTGTAGTGCAACGGATGCTAATGTACGATTAAACTGTGTCATACTTGGTTTATCTCTCAACAGACGGATAATAAATTCTTCTCTGATTTTCTCTTCATTCCTAGAATTGACCGACCTGTATAGTCTTGTCTGTTCGCCAGGAACTCCTTTAGCCGCAAAGTTCCTAAATTTTTCAATTATTTTGTTTTCATTTTCTTTGTATTCAAGGATTGTTTCTACTCGTTGCTTAAAGTTTGGGATATCCTTATTATCCTTATTTCGAGAACGCATTAGATATACATATAAGTTTGACATTGTATTATTCTCCTTACTTATTCAAAACAATCAAAATGTTACTCAGATATAAAGCGTAGAATACTAAATAGCCACCACCTGCCAAGAATAATAATTTGAACACAAAGTTGACAACATTCTTTTTCGTCCATGTTATCCCAACAATTAGATTGAAAATTCCCATAATCAATAAAATAATATTTAAAATATTCATATTTCACCTCCAAAATTCCGCAAGAAATGTGCGATTCATTCTAATGTAAAACATATGCCATATATAGTATATATTGCTTATTTTTAATACTATATATGGCATATTTGCAACAATTACTCGCCTAACTCTGCAAGCGCCTTATCCAGATCCTCATCAGACATATTTTCAAGTGCTGCATCCTGTCTCTTAGCCTTGATTTCAAGCAATCTCTGTCTCATCTCAGCATTTTTCTTAGCATCTTCTCTCTTCTTTTTCTCATCCAGCTTCACGCCAACAATATACTTAACAATTTCAATCTTGTTAGAGATCTCCTCATCTTCCTTTGACTTAGTATTCAGAAGACTCTCTTCCTCAGACTTCTTTACTTCCGCATTGAGCGTCTTAAACACTGAGTCCAGATTTGTGAGAGATAAATCCCACAAATCAATTACATTAATCATCCCTCTGAATGGGAACTGATAGTTTGCTCTTGTTGCATTAATAAATAATTCGTTGTTTGTCATAATAATAATCTCCTTTTCTAATTAAAACTTAATCTTCATTACACGCTCTGTTGCGCCCTTAACCTTAACAACTAAATCTGCTCTCTTTGTCATAGAGAATCCAATTCCTGAAAGCTGATCATCAGTATCTTCTACATGACACTTAGCACCTAAAGCCTCAAATACTCTCTTGTGCTTTTCAAGGTCACTCTTTAAGAACTCATTGTAATAGCCATTAGGACTTTCGTTGTTAACACAATCCTTCAGGAAGAAGAATAAATGTCTGTGACCAATTCCGTCCTGTTCGTCAAAATAGTTTGGACTATAACTGATTACTGATACAGGAACGAACTGATTTGTATTTACACCCCAAATCTCACGGCTTGAAATAGATGAATTTCCTGCTAATTTCTCCTTAATTGAGAAGTTTCCATTCTCATCGAGTGTTACTTCTGCAACCTGAACCTTTTCATCAGTTCTCATTGACTTATCGTAATCAAACTTGTAAATTTCTCCATTAAATTCAATCTCAGCTCTAAATCCATGCCTTACGCTGCCCGAATACTGATGTACAAAGAATTTATAAACACCTGGTTTCATTCTTGACAGGTCTTCCCAAGTAATATTCTCTACTGCAACCTTTCCATTTGGATAAATAATATCAACGTCTAACTGACCACCCATTCTTGAAACATTTGGCTTTCTACAATTACTAAAGAAAATTTCATTCTTATCTGGCTCAATACAATGTGCATCAAGGTCGTAATTATCATGACCATCTTCATTCCACTGAATAGAAAATCTGAGTACACCATCGACATTACCGCCAGCAGCTTTTACATTCTGCTTCATATCAGAGTCAGTAATGTTTCCTGAATAAGCCCAAGATAATCCATTATTCCATTTGAACATTGTCTTAGAATCTGGATTAACAGGTGCAATCATAGAAACAAAGTTCTTCTCATGCTTATTCTCTACAAAAGCTTCAATTTCTTTTGCAGTTGGAAGTACCTTATCAATGAAATCCTGTGCTGAAATCTCCTCAACCTTAGAAAACTTCTTAGGACTTACAGCAACATCTTTTTCCATCTGACCAAAAATATCATCTGCGCCAACCATTCTTCTTGCAGCACTCTTGTTTGAGAACAGTACATTATTTACAGTAATATCATTCAGATTAGCAAATCTTCTTTGTAATGAATCCATATATCCAAGTTCTGTAATGGTTTTCTTTGCATCCTCAAGCATCTTCTTTGTAAAAATAGCCTTTGGACGTTTATAATTACTTGGAGCAACAATCTGCTCATACTTCTTAACTGCTGTGTCAAGATCCATATCCTCACTTACATTGATAAGAAGTGTTCCAATAGAATGATTTCTAATTCTACCGATAGCCATACCTGCTGTTACCGACTTCTCCCAAGCATATAAATCCTTTTCAGTATCAGAAGTCAGCTTATCATATTCTTTCTTATACTTCTTAAACTCTGTGAGTACGCCTTTCCACTCTTCGCCCTTGTAAAGTGTATTTGAATTGATAAGTTCAAGAATTGTATCGAGTGCTTCCATAGTAATCTCATCGAGAGAACGCTTAAATACATTTCTTGTATCTCTGAACTGTCCTTTAACTTCCTCGTTAGAACAACTACTTCTATTTACGAACTTACTTGGAAGCTCTAAGAAGAAATGATCCCACTGATGAGACTTTCCATTGATTTCCTCAAAGTTAAAATCTGTACCAATCTTAGGGAACTTAGTTGTGTAAATATCTGTGACTGTATGAGCTTTTACAAAAGCATCAAGTGCATCACATACTGGCTGATATGTTGTGTCACCAAGATTCAGTTCCCAGATTGTGTGAATCTGATTATCCTTGATAGTGACAGCAGAACCAATATTCTTGATAAACTGTCTACAACAACTGCAATCATGCTCTCTGCGCTCTCTGAAAATCTCATTTGTACCAGCAGGGAAGCTATCAAGATATGTATTCCATAATTCATCCTTATCTACATTTACCTCAAATAAATGTGTAGCCTCTTTCTGCATTTCATCGAAGTGCTTCTGTAAAGCCTTCTTAAATTTCATAAATCCATCCATATTTTGTACCTCTTCTTTCTTATATTTATTTTTGTTAATTGTTTCTACTGTTATATTCTCCGTTTTATTTATTCCTATCTTCAATAAACTCATATCCCACTAATCTAATTGACACAAGCATAGCCATAAAATCAGAGGCACTTTCTACTTCAATATCACAATTCATACCAATCTCATCAAACATCGTAACTTCATAATATCCATCACAATCTCTAAAAATATCATTAAATGGATTTGACTCGTCTGATTCCTCATCAAGAACTTCTTCTACCATATCTTCTAAATAACCAATAAATTCATACATTGGAATATTTACAGAAGTAAATGGAACAATAATTCTTCTTATAGCACCATCACAAGCAAATAAAAGTTCATATTCACACTTAAAACTTCCGTTCATACAGTATGAATGATCAACATGGTCTTCGATTATTGTTGGCTTAAATTTGCTACTTTCCAATATGTTATACATAACATAATAGTCTACAACCTTCTTTTCTGTGCAGTATTCTATATCAAATACCGTTCTATGTTTTTCATAAAGACTGCATTTCTTTTTATACTCATCAAAATAACGGGTATTTCCTACCTCTTGATCTCTTTTAAAAAATGATTCAAACTTGTCATTGGTTTTGTCATATCTACCAATGCATTCTCCATATGTGTCTGGAAAAATATTACCTCGTATTTTTAATTCCATTTTATTAGGTAATAAATCCAATCCTTTTTCTTCTAAATTTTCTACTGAAATAGCTGTGATATTCATATTTTCTCCTTTCTAAATTCCGCATGAAACGAAGTTTTCTTGTTATCTTTTATATTCTATCCATTTATCTGAACCATTGAATTTCACTTTTACTTTCGTAGGGCATCCGTCTGGAATAGATTTTAATGATTTATAGTCGCCTATAATTGTTGCTGTTTCCAAAACTTTGTGATTCTTCTCACATTCCATTGCTTTTTCTTTATCTGCATAATCAGTATTGCAGAACTGACAAGTATATAATGTCTTTGTAATCATATAAATCTCCTTTCATTCTCCAAAGAAATCGAACTTTACTGTTATTTATCTACAACAACTATCTCTTTGCCACAATAAGGACAATATTTTAAATTTGCCATATTTTCAGGTATCCTCCAATATGGATCATCAGCATCGTCATGTTCTTTCGGGCAAATCGTTCTATAATCGTATTTTATCCATTTACAAGTTTGTATTTCCTCGTATCTTCGAAGTACAACATTTCCTCTATCAATAAATATTTCCATTGGCTCACCAGTTGCATCCGTTTTTCCAAACACCTGCCTTCTAATTTCCTTTGGAATTACTATTCTACCTAAATCATCAACTCTACGAATTATTCCTGTTATCTTCATCTTTTCACCTCACAATCCAAATAAAGAGAATTTTCAAGTTCAATCACGATTGTCTTCTCTTTCATAATTGTAAATACCAACTACTTTTGCTATTTCTATGCAGCACTCATAATCATCTAAATCAGGTGATTGCAATAGTTTAATAATCTTATTTATTTGTTCTTCGCAATTCATATTTTTATCTCCCAATCTAAAAAAATTTCTTATTCTAGTAAATATATTACATTTATAAACAGTCACTAAATTCTAAATATTTAAGTATTTATTGATTGCATTTTCTACGTCAGCTAATCTCACCCACGGATTTTCCTTGTCCTCTTCGTAAATTGGTGCATCTCTCCGTTTTGCACTTTCCACAACATCCGTCATCACAGCAACGGAATAATTTATAAGAGTTTCTTTTTTAATTTTATCAATTGCATCCTGTTTATTAATTAATTTTCCCATATCTTCTCCTGCTATAAGTTCTAAATGTTCAGGTAAAGGTTCTATATTCAATTTAATCCAATACAATTTCTACACCTTCGTCTTTGTACACTAACTGTCCTATTCCACCTTCATACATAATTTCATACGCACCAACATTATCTGTAACACTGATAACATCATCCCTGCTTATTAAAATATTCTCACCCTTTTTTACTGTAATTTTCATGTATTTTTCCTTTCTCCGTTAAAGTTCAGATTCTATGGTATCCAGTAATCTCCCTCTAATGCATTTTTAATTCCGCCTCCTAAACAAGAAAAGAAAACGCCCTCTTCGTCACAATCGTTTTGCCAAAGTCTTGCACCTAAATCATTCAGAATTTCACTTGCTTTTTTTAATATTTCCTTTTCTTCCTCTGAAAAATCAATTTCTACATCATTACTCTTATAAAAGTTAGCCATCTTTTTTCTACCTCCATTTTAATTTGTTAAAGTTCAGTTTAATTGTCTAAAATATAGTCCAGCTCTTTTTCTACGTTTCCTTGCTCGAACTGAAACATGATTCTTTCCCATTCTCCGCATCTGCACCGCTCTAATAAAGTAAAATAGTCATTTCTGCAACTATCTAAATATGTCTGTTTAACAGCTTCTTTACACTCTGTAATTGTTACATGTTGCTCACTATCACTTTTATTATGCTGCGTAGTTAATCTGTACTTCATATCTGATACCTCCGTTAAATTCTAATTAAGTATTTACATATCCAAATAATCTCTTATATCGTCAACAGAACTTGCAAGGAAGCTATTAAAAACCTCATCAATTTTTTCAAGTAATAGTTCATTATCGCACCCATCATTTTCCATTTGATCTGCAAAGTTTTTTTGTTTACATCTAAAAATACCGTTTTCCTCTCTGCACCACTCTTTTTTATATAAATTCCCATCTACCTCCAATGTTTCATTTACACCATCTTCTGTTGTCTCAATAATATATTTCATCTTTTTACCTCCACTTCTAATTTATAATCACAATGTTATTTACATATACTTGATGATATTTTTTTGTTCCAGGTTCATATATTTCTATCAGACCATACTCTTCGTCTATCGTTTTTACATATTTACATGGAAAATATTCATCAGGATATTGACTTGGTAATCCAAATTTCTTATGCTGTTTTATAATCTGATTCATTTTCTTTCTTGTATTTATCATAAATTCATCATATTCTCTTATATATGCTTCATGCGATTCTCTCGTAATTTTCATTTATTCATCTCCTTAAATTATAAGCATTTCACTTAACATTTTTTACATTCTGTACCCATCTAACACATCGTCAGAAAAACCAAAATAAGCATATATATCTGCAATATCATCAATACAATTATCCTTGGAATACATTTCAGCCATTTGTCTTGGATGATTTGTAAAGAAATAATCTAACAATTCTCCAAATTTCTGTGGGATAAGTTCATAGTATTCTGGGGTTCTCAAAACAATAACAAGTTCACCATTTTTGCTATAAACATTTTCTACAACACAATCTTTCCAATTTTCAAAATCCCAAATATTCGCTATATTACTTTCACCTGTAGGATAAACCAGTCTAATTGGCTGTTTTGTTGATAAAATTTCGTTCATATCTTTTAACTGAATCATTTTCTTTTCCTCCAAATTTTCTAATTATCATAACTTATGAAGCCTAATATTAATTTCTTGAATGTTTTTCTGCCATTCCCTAAGTTCTTGAAAAGTCATTCGATCACAATATAATTCCTTTTCAACATCTTTTAATAATAGTGAATCAAAATCATTTAAAATTGATTCTAAACTTTCTTTATCTGACATAATATTTCTCCCAACATCTTGATAATAAATTTCCTATTCCTATTACAAATTAAATTCAATACAAGGTTTCCCATGATATTCTGTAATTTCAAACCATTCAAATTTATAAGATAAATCTTTTTCAGTAAGTTCATTAATCTCAGCTAACTTCGATTCACCATGATTATGAATCCAAATAAACTGAATGTGTTTTGACTTATCTATAAGATCTTTTATACGCATATAATCACTCCTATCTAAATGCTCATTTCATCTACATAAATTGTGCTATCTTTTATTTCCCACTAGCTCCTTTCTGAACATATTTATCAAAACTATTTTTCATATATGTAAAATTTGTTTTCTGTGAAGGACTGAAATTTATCTGGTTTTTATATCTCTGAATCCATTTTTCAAATTCCTCATCTTGTTCTTTCATACAAGCATAAGCCATAATAGCAATTACAGCCCTTTCACACTGCTGATATACAGGCTCGTCCACCCTTACGCAATCCTCAACCATATCTCTGTAAAACTCAATATCCTCTTCTGTAGCGTCAGGATTTGCATTTTCTTGAACAAAAGAAAGAGTTGTTTCTTCTGGATTTATTGTTAATGTTTCTGTGTCAATATGTAAATAATCCATCATCAAAGCAGTATATATATCAATTTTAGCTTGAATAATCTTTTTGTCAGATGTGCCAGCTTCTTTATCAAGCAGATCATAACTCCACTCGCCAATAACTTTATCATGCAAGTCATTTACAAGAGCATTTACAAACTCTGCAAATTTATTATCTTTAACACCAAGCTTTGTGAATTTATCAAATGTAGCTATCCAGCAAAGAATATCTTTAAATACGAATATATTCTGAAATTTGTTTCCACAAACTTTTGCAATACGATTTCCGTATTCATTGACCTTTTCAAATTCATCAAATGAAGAGTTTTCTTCAAGATATTCATTTCTATCATTTGGTGTCTTCTTCCAATCATTAAGATGGAACGTAGCCATTACAGAATTTGCAACTGTTTGCTCGTATGTACCGTTCTTACGCATTGACTTTGAGTAAGAAACACAATTTTTGTAAAACTCGTTATTAGCAATGTTCTTAATTTTTCTTGCATATGTAGGAATCCATGTTAGAGCCTTCTGGTTTGAACCCATACTCTTGTTGCGGTTATAACGTCTTACAAGCTTGCTTATTTCCTGCATAGTGCAATTTTGATGAATTACAATACGAATCTGATAATCATCGAATTTCTTCTTAAGTTCATCTGGCAACTGTTCGAAAGTTTTATTTTTAATATCAAACTCCCGATTTTCCCAAAGAATACTACCATCTTTATCTTTGATAAGATGTCCTTCATCATCCCTCATTTTCGCTTGATACTGAATAACGCTATTCTCAAAAGATTTAGTTGTTTTCCAGTTCATATGACGGAACTTATTTAAAGCTGTAGTTCTTTGAATACCATCAACGATATATTGCTGTGTTAAATCTCCACCTAATTCCTCTTCACCAAGAATAATAGGAGGAATATAATCTTCTGTAAGTACAGTAACAATAAGCTCATTTATCGCCGGGTTGTCCCAGCAAAACATTCTCTGTACATCCTGATTCTCCGATATATCTTCACTATTTACACTTTTTAAATATGAAGATAATGCGATTGCTTGTTCCCTTACTTTCTTTGCCATAATAAATTCCTCCCATTTTTACATTAATTCTCTAACGTTTTCATAAGCCTGAATAGCTGCTATATGATTACCATAATCTTTTTTAGAAATATGTAATAACTCTTGTATGTCTTTAGTTTCATAACCTTTTATCATATATGATAAAATTTCTCTTTGTATATCTGATAGTTTACTTAGATAATTTCGAATCTTAATATCACTTAAATCTTCATAAAATAGTTCATCATACAAATTTTTAAATGTACCAGGTATCATTTCTTTTAAGTCTCCACCATCTTCCATTGGAGCATCTAGTGATATATTCTCAATTCTTTTAGGTCTTTTATGAATATCATCCTCATCCCGTAGAATCTTTCCATTTTTATCTCTTTCCAGATTACTTGATTTAAGAGTATATTTATTATCTCTTATCCATGTGCTTGTCTTTCGCATAATATTTCCAGTAAGAAAAGTCTTAAAAGAAGACTTTGAATGATCATATTGAACAACTGATTCTATAAGACAATCCGTTGCTACATCGTATAAATCTTCGTATTCGCTTGTGCTAACTTTCCCTTCCCAAACCTTATGACATATTGGTTTTAACTTTTTCATATCATCCTGCATGTATGTATTAATGATGTCCAACATTTTTTGATTGGATTTAATGATTAACATAGTTTCTTTTGTTATCATTTTATATGTCCCTTCTTATTTAATTCTCTATGTAAATACTCTCCAAAAGTCAATTCACTAACTTGTATATTTGTGTACTTTGTTTCACTAAAGCATTTGGGACATCGTGAAAATTTCTCATTCTTATCTTTCGAGAATGACATTACATTTTCCATTGGAGTGTTACAATTTCTACAAATAATCATTTTCATCACCTCGCTTAAAAATCGAACAGTTCATTCATAACTCTTGGTTCATATTTTCTTCCATCTAATCCGTTAATCATCTTTTGTAATTCATCACTTACCGATTCAGATATCTTCTTTCCAAGAATAACATTTAGAACATCTAACTCATTCTTAATACTTCTCCTTTTCACTCTCCTATCTTTTATCATTTTGTATGCCTTATAGCCTTGTGCTGCATTAAGGTTACAGAATTCTATGTAATGGTTTATGTCACAAAGTTCCTTATCAACTTCGCTTAACTGATTAATCAATTCTTCTTTTCTATGTAATGCTTCAGAAGCAAGTCCGTTTAATCCAGATATCTTATCTACCCAATATTGGATATTTTCTGCAACTGACACCGTTTCTGTATTCTCTTGCACTTCTGCATGTGTGATTTGTTTTACCAACTTTGGTGGCGTGTCGATTTTCTGAATATGAAAGACCGATTTCAATGCCTTTGGTAAATTATTTTGATACACAGAATTAGCTTCTTTATTTCCAAATACATCAGCAAGTGCTTCATTAGATGTTGGAACGTATTTATTATTTCTGTCACGCATAACCCAGCGAGTTCCATCAGTAATAACATATTGAGCCAATACATTCATCTCCCTTCTACTATTATTTTGTAATGGATCATATAGGACTCGAACCTACGACTTACCGGTTATGAGCCGGTTGCTCTGACCAACTGAGCTAATGATCCTTAACCAATGCCAAGACTGACGGGTTATGGCATTGGATACATCCGTAAGTGGACAAAACTTTGCAAGAATTAATGTGACCTACAATCCACAACTAGCCGACCGCTAGGCTTGCCAACAAAATTTAAATCAAGAAACGAACTGTTGGCTATGTAACTCTTTAGCGAGTTATTCTCCATAAGAACTTACGCAGCTTACAGTCTGCGCTTACAGAATTATCTGCGTTCTAAGAATTTTGGGTGCAAAATTCTTATAGCAGGGCATATTGGATTCGAACCAATGAATGCAGGAATCAAAATCCTGTGCCTTACCGCTTGGCGAATGCCCTATAATTTATTCTCTATATTAAATTGTAAAAAATGGATTTTTAAAGCAGAAATACTCGAACTACTTGACTTTCAAAGAAAATCTATGTATTATAATTTAACGTAGAACTTTTGTTCTGCCTTACGATAGCTTATGCTGTTGTATGTATTGGTTGGATAGAGTTGAGCATTTGGTGTTCCAGCACCGCTTAACTCTATCTTTTTTTTGTTTTACAAGAACAATATTAGAACGTATGTTTGCTTTTGTCAACTGTTTTTTCGAACATGTGTTTGTTTTTTGTTCTATATATATTTATCATATTTTTAGTCCAATAAAATGGACATTTTTATTCTCTAAGCTTAAGTGGAAAATTTATATTGTGTATCATTAACTCCTGAATTCCTTCTAAACACAATCTTCCGAAAATTTCATTGTCTTGATAATCAACTGTAGACGCACTATTTATCATATTTTTCCCTTCGTCAACACTAATCTGTCTTGGTTTTGTATGAATAAATGTAAGTCCATTAAATGAATCTATCCAAATTTTTCCGGGAGCTTCATCAATAATTTTTTTTGCCATTTCTTTACTTACATACATTACACAGTTACCTCCTCTAGCCTATATTCTGTTCCAAAAAATAAAGAATTGAAACAAACTTTATCAATTAATTTTTTTTCTTTTTCGTCTGTAACAGTTCCTAATTTATTAATTACTTCTTCTTTTGAAATAGTAATTAACTGTTCACCAAGTAGCATTGAATATTCTGTCAATCCATTTTTATCATCTGCATTAATACAACCGTGAACTGGCATATTCAATTTCTTTATTTTTGAAGTCAAAGGCATCACTGTGATTATCGTAGCGTGTTTTGTTCCAATCGGATTCGACACGATAACATATGGACGTTCTTTTGTTTGGACTGATCCACCTTCATATTTTACGTTTGCCTTAATTATATCGTATCTTTGTAAATCCATATGTATCCTCCTCTCTTCTATTTATGTAATGGATTACCTTTGATACTATGCATTATATACCTGCAAATGATATATGTCAAGATATATTATTGTAAAATATAATATTTTATGATAATCTATTTACAAAAATGTATAGGAGGTAAAATATGTTACAGCTAGACATAAAATCCATTCTTATAAATAAAAATAAAACACAATATTGGCTTGCAAAAGAAACTGGTATAGCACCTAACGCAATAAATAAAATATATAATTGCGAGACAACTAATATACGATTTGATACTCTTGAAAAGATTTGCATTGCGTTAGAATGTTCTCCAAATGAACTTTTCAAGTCGTCAAATATCAGAATGCAATCACTTATCCAAAATAATTAAATAAATATTTCACTTAAGCTAACCATAGAAATTGGTATTTCCAATGGTTGATATTGTGGATTTTTAATTAATCCAAATTCATTTCTATTAGCTATTTTAATGGTATAATTGGGTTCAACGATCTCGTTGCTGAACCCAATTATTATGCCTACGCCGTAATTCTTTTCGTATTTTTGCAGCGTCTCTATCATTTCTCTTGTGCTTATTACTTTCATTACATATTCTCCAAAACTGTTTTCATTCCCACAGCTCCATTGGCATAATTATTAACTGTTGTATTTACACTACTATGCCCCAACTGCTGCTGAACAAATGCAAGATTTCCATTTCTGTTCATTATACTAGCATAATAATGTCGCATCATATGTGGAGTAATACCATTTCCATAATTCTCAAATATCTGTTTGATATTTCTCTCTGTTGTACGTGTACCATTTTTATTTACGAACACAGCTTCTTTGTCTACAATATTATCCAATGTATTTCTATACTCTAACCATTCTCTTAATGCTTTCAGAGCAGATCCAGTAAGATACACAGGTCTTTTTTCAGTTTCTCTTTGATATCCTTTTGGTAAAACCATAATATGTGACATATCATTAAGATCAATATATTCATTATTTTCATCTAAATGCAAATCTGATAAATCCAAGCCAGCAAGTTCAGACTCTCTTATTCCAGTTCCTCTTAAGACACGAAAAATAGCAATATTTCTATTCCTTACACATTCATCCTTTTTCCACATTATTTTTTCTTCCATATCATTAAGCTGATTTTCTGTTGGAAGTTTTTGTGTTAAGTTGTTTTTAGAAGATATTCCTTTATATTTTATTTGTTTACTAAAATCTTCCATACTGTTATAGAGTTCTCTCAATAAACATTCTCTATATGAATATACATTTTTTATAAAACTTTTTATAATATTCTTTCTTGTTTCCGTTGTGGTTGGTGACATTCCATTTGTTTCTTTATATCTAAGGTATGAACTAATATTTTGTGGTCGTAAGTCACTAAAATCAGAAACTTCTATTTCAGAAATTGATTTTTTATTAATGATATTACTTTCAATCAACCACTGTAAAAAATCTTTAATTGCCACTAAATAATTTAACGCTCCACTTTTACTTTCCAATTCATTCAAGTAACCTCTTAAAAACTGTGGTGCGTTTAACTCATCCAACTTCCTATTAAGCTTTTCAGCATTTTTGTTTTGTACTTCTATTTTGTAACACATGTTCATCAACCTCTCTTTCCTACATACATATTCTCTGTTTTCCATTCGGGTAGTAACTCATTATTCTCATCATAATATTTTGACTTAATTTTCTTTGCATATTCCATTCGCTCGTCAAAATCATCACACCACCTAACTTCAAGATTTTTAGTTCTCATTTGCAACTTTGTACATAGACAACACAAGTTTTTTACATGGTCTTTTTCTCTCATATTCTGTCTACGCATTTTATCACCAACTTGATTTTTACTAAGACATCTTAAACAGATAAATTCACTTGATCTGTTTGTGTTGTCATGTCGTTTACTCATAATTTTATTTACCTCGTTTTCTATACTAAAAAAGAAGCAGTTGATTTCTGCTTCTAATACTTATTTCTATATTTAATTTGCTTTCAATAAGAAAGCAATTTTTCTTTTGGTTATACGGTCATTTCAAATTCGTAAATGTCAAACTCATCAAATAGTTGCCATTTATTATTTCCAAGATAAGAAACATCAATATCTCTCATTCCTCTTGTTAAATATAATTTATCACGTTTCCCATCTACAATCTCTTTCATTTTGCTAAGAATTAATTCTGAAGGTTGGTCTACCTGAATTGGCATAGTTCCATCATATTTTGAATCTTTCCAATGCAAAATAAATAAGGTTTTACTATTGACACGTTTTATTCCTTCTATTGTACAATCATAAAATTTAGGTCTGTATCCCAAGTTATTCATATTATCATTTCCTTTCCGCAAGAAATCGTCATTTACAGTGGAGTTTTACCAATGTTATACCTCGCAATTCTTTCGCCAATCTCTTTATTGCCTGGACACTTCTGTAACTGATTTATTGAAACATGTCGCTGTTCAATATAACCATCTTCCATTTCAAAATCAACATCTGCTTCCTCATTTGGATTTTCCCATGCATAATCTACAAATGTTCCAAACAATTCTAAATTTTTGTGAAACACTTTATCGCCTTTTTTAAATTCCATCTATATCACCTCTTCCAATCTTCCGAGTAAATCATTTATTTTAGCACTTATATTTTAATTCGTATTTATCGTTATTCGATAATCCAGTAGATTCATCTAAAATATCTTCATTTACTTCATACATTCTTAATGCAAGTTCGGTTATCCTTAATTCTTTTAAAGTAAGACATTTAGCTGTATTGATTTTTTCGATAATCTCTTTTGAAAATTCGTACATTATATTACCCCAATCCTAATTTATCTGCACATTTTCTACAATAGAACCGATCTTCAATTCCATCGTAAAATCCATCGTCATAACTACCTCTGACACATTTTATATTTCCAGAAAATGATTCTCTTTGCTCTGTCAGAATAAACTTTCCACATCTACTGCATGTGATGTCCCATTGTTCCATTATTTATTGTACCTATTTGTACTCAGTGTCTAAAAATGAAGCCAATGAATATATATCATCAACTCTTTTATCATTTTGATTGCAATATGCAACGTATTCATCTTTTAATGCAAATAAATACCCAGATATTTCATCTATTGATAAATTCTGTTACATATCTGTTTGTAATTTTTCATACTGTTTCATCTATATCACCTCTTTCAATCTTCCGAGTAAATCATTCTTTCTTAGTCTTCTAATATCTCTTCTGGCTCTCTTTCTTCAAACTCTGACCATCTGACATCCTCTGTATTGAAATCGCTTTCTGTACATTTTCCATCCTCATAAAAAGAAATTTCACCGTTTGCATATAATTCATGTACTGCTTCTGATATATTCTCTTTCATGTCAAAGCTCGGCAAATCATCTTCATGGTCTTTTATCCATTGTTTTACTTTCTTTACATCTTCATCGCTTAGATGTACCGTATACCATATTGTTGCAATAACTTCTATTTCCATTCCCATAGAATCACCTCCAAAGGAAAGTTAATTTAATAGCATGATGATTCAATTGTATAATTTTCTTCACCATATTCTTCATCGCTTTATTTTTTATATAACATTCCATTTGTAATTCGTTCTTTTGTTCCATCTTTCCATTCTACAGTATATCCTATACCAACATTACTAATAATGACACCCGTTTTTTGCCTAAAAAAATCTGTAACTTCATCTCCTTTTTTCAAAGAAGCCCACTCTTTATAATCTTTCATTTACTTTACCTCAATTCCCATGATCTCACAAAATTCTTTGTCCTTAATAACATCTACAATTTTGAAAAATCTATGTGCGATCTCATTAAACATATCAGCTTGACAAATCGCTTCTGCTGCTTTTGGATGTTCACTTTCCACAAAAGTTCTATATTCTGTTACAAGTTCTGAAAACAATTCCTTTTCTTCGTCATTTTTACAACTGACACGCTTATAACTTTCATAGCATTCCTTTAGTTTATCATTTGGAATGCCTATAAATAAATTTCTTCTCAACATAATATTCTCCATTTCTATACCAAAGGAAAGTTAAATTTCTTTGCCTTTTACTCACAAAAATTTTTAGCCCACAAAATACTCCCGTCATTGTTGCAGGTTAATTCAATCCCATATTTTGTTTTAAACCATATGTCAAGCCATTCAAGGAAGTCTTTTGTAACATTAATAATGTAGCTACTAACACAATTCATATTTGGCAATGCAATTTCCATATGTGGAATACGTGAATATTCTGTTTTCCCCTCATACTCATATCTGAATGGACAACCCTTAACCGCTAATTCGTTATTCAATTCTATTACCATTTCTCTTGTTATCTTCATACTATTACCTACATTCTTAAACCCATAGTAAACTTAATTTTCTTAGCTTTTATATCTGATATTCAGATGCACACTTGTCACATACACTAAGGTTATCTTCTTCAATATAATTGCCACATAACTTACAATGATGTGCTTTATGTTTATTTTGTTCTATTTGAAGTAGTATATCTTTTTCTCTTTCTGCTTCGTCTAAATCAATATCAAAAAACTCAGCAAGCAATTTTTCTTTGTCAATATAATCTCCATTTCCCATAACATTAGCAAATGGATTTTCCCTCTTTTGTTTTCTGTCAAATACAGTATATTTACCTAAAAACCAATCTAAAAATTCTCCGCATAATTGTGACTGTTCTTGAATTTCTACCATTTTATCCAATGTTGGCGTTTTTGATTTTTCCATAAAATATCATCCTTTCATAGTAAACTTAGATTTCAAGTCCATTTTCCATACATTTTTCTGCAAATTCGCTTGAATTATCTCCAACAATTTTCCTGTAAATGTGATTCCAATCGGTATTTCCAAACGCTGTTTTTATATCTCCCTCAAGATATGCGTTAAATGTGTCAGATTCATCTTTGCTTAAAATACAAGTTTTATTCTCACAAACACTGTCAAATTGTAATAATAACTCTAACTCTGCAATTTCCGTTTTCAGTTTCTTCATATATAACAATGCATTAATAGCATTATCTTCATAATTTGACTGCTTAATATCTTTCATATCAATTCTGAAATATTCCTGCTGATTTTCCAGATCTCGCTTTTTAGCAGCTAATCGTTGTTCTAATGCTTCTTTCATATCATTCACTCCTTCCACATGAAAACTTGGTTTCATTAATCATTTCTCCAATTAAATAATTTACGAATATCTTTTTCTACTCTTCTAGCGTGTTTATCATCAATTTTCTCAAGGTCAATCAGATCTGTCGCAAGATAATTTCTTAAAGAATCTCTCATAATTAAATTTGCGATTTTAAAATCTAGCGAAAATCTTTTGTCCATAAAAAATTCAATCCAAAAAGACATGTGCATTCCTCCAAAAAAATATATTATTTCAATGCGTCTAAATTTCGCTTATAATTATTCTCCACTTTATTCCAAAATTCTTTCAAGAAATTTTCAGCATCAACTTTCGCCTCGTCAATATTGGACGATTTCATTTTCACTTTTAATCCTGTAGCTGCATCTGTCAACTGAAAATCTTTGTATCTTAAAATTGCTACATTTTCACTAATTCCATCAATGAATAGTGCAGTATTCTCTTCGTAATCTTTCCACTTAAACATATAAATTTCACTCCAATCTTCTAATGAATCTATTATTTACTTGTTTCCATTTTACACAATATCATCCAACAACTCAATCACTTCATCAAGTTTCTCACTCGCTTCTTCCATATTATCAATTGCATCTTCAGAACACATTCCTCTATAGCTGCTTTGTAAACCTTCTGGCATATTATCAAATGCGTCCTGTTCTTCATTAAGTATGGAAGATAACTCACTTGATATCTGTTTTAATTCAGTTTGTGTACTCTGAATCCTTGCTTTAAGTTTACCTATTTTTTCTCTTCTTTGTTTATTCATTACCTATCACCCCATAATGCATGAACTACATCATAATCACTTGGCATACATGTACATGTCAAAGCTCCAAAATTCAACTTATTAAATTCTTCTTTTGTAATTTCAATTCCCATATCGCCATCAACAGTAGTATTGTAATCAAGCTTTCCTTGACATTCTGGACGAAAATACCATACTCTATAGAACTCTTTACCAGTCTTACTATTTTTACCGTTAAACAAACAGGTAATTGTTCTGCCTGAACTAATTTCAGTTGTAACAGTTTTTCCGAAATATGGATTGTATTGACTATATACATTTTTCCCGTATTTTAGATTTTCCTGTTTATCATGTTCACTCATCTCGAATAACTGCTGCGTACCTCTTCCATAAGAAGTATCATACACCTTACTGCTATTCACTCCGACTGTAGAATACAATTTAACTCCATTTCTATCTGTTGTCTCAACTTTCTTTACTCGCTCACCGTTAATATATTCATTACACAACCTATCCGCATAATGAATATTCCCTTTTTCATCAACTGTACGAGTAATTTTCTTCATATCATAGTTATCATAAGCTGCCTTTGCAGCACTTCCTGTATAAATTCCTAAGAATGCTAATAGTCCTCCGAACATAATCATCAACCACCTTTCTTATTTTATATTACTATTTTCTCCACTTTTCCATTTCGTCAACCGACTTCTTATTTAAGTTATTGTACATATCTTGTCTCTTACGAGATTCTTCCTTTTGGCTTGCTTTCCAAGGAAGATAAATACATAAGTATCCTACAATCAAACATCCAATTAATTCTCCCATAATGATTACCTCCGTTTTTCTTTAACTATACCATGTTTCATGTCCTATTAAAAGGACTAGAAAGTGCTTTTCATCGTAATTCTAATCCAAGTATTTCTTTTACATATATAGCTTTTTCTTTATTTTCAAGAACTCTTCCTTTAATATTATCATTTACTTCAAAAGCTGTTATCACTTTAAATTCCAAATCAGAATGAAGAAATGCATCAATCATGTCTAGTCTCTGTGTTGTCACTACATAGGGTTTCTCTTCTCTCGCTAATTCAACCCATTTCGGCAAATCTGTATAATGTGTTGTTTCATCTGGATAATAAACAATATCATCATCCATATCAATGTTCAGTATCTCTTTTGCATACTTTTCAACCGCATTATTTTTACCTAATAATAAAATCATTTAATCACCATCCTTGTGAAATTTCCGATTCATTGGATTTAATTCCATCCAGTTTCTTTAATATCTTTTGTATCAGCAGTTTCTAAATAATACTTTTTAAGTTCATTTGCATTATCAACTACACCAAGTTCAATATAATCTCCAATATAAGTAGTATAGTAAAGTAATGCAGTCGATTCATCCACAACATCTACTGAAAAACATGATGGAGTATATTCTTCACCATCTTTCTCTTTCATTTTGTCCACCAGTTCTTTTGGAAAATTAATTCCTGGATTTATAGCATCTCCCCTTAGACATACTCTTCCAATTCCATCACACGGGCAAAAACATTCATCAAATAATTCTTTTGCAATAATCATAGTGTCTCCTCACTTTCCTAGTAAATCATCGTTTCATTAACTTTTTCCGATATTCCAAATATGCATCCGTTTATCTTCACTTACATATTCATCTCCCTCTTTCGAGGATTTAGTCCATATAGACACTTTTTCTACTTCTTTCTTTCCATATACAAATTTGACATCGGCAAGAAGTTCTGCTAACGTATCTGTAAAACCATAACCACCGCTTCCTGTATTTACTTCAATTCTATATTCATCATTCATAATGCTTTCCTCCATTCTTCACGGTAAATCCTCATTTCATTACTATAATTCTAATAGTTGAGAATCAATTTCAATTACATCCACTGGAATTTCATCTTGAACTATATCAATCATATCTTCAAATCCATTGTTTTCTAAACATTCTTTTGCTTTTAAAGCCTTTTCATATGTGGTACATCTTGCAAATGTCATGCCTTCTAAATCATCAGTGCCTATTACATTAAATAATCTTGTCCATATCATATTATCTTCCTCCATTCTCCTAAAGAAACTCTTGTTTACTTGCCTAGTTTCTTTCATATTTATAGTAACTTCCGAACCATACAAATTCTGGATTCAAAATCGTACCAACATTTTCTTTAACCTGACCACTATCTTCAAATCCTTTTTCAGTCATTTGTTCTGCATGTTTATTACGTTCCTCTTCTGAATCATAATGGTACTGTTCTATCACTTCTGTATAAGAAGTATGAACTCCATTTTCATATGAATGTTTCTTGATAATACTTTCTTTTACAATCTGCATACTTCATCACTCCTTTACTTCTACATTTAATGTAATTTCATACTGTTCACCTTCAATCAACCGTTCATTTAACACTTCTGTTTCTAAGGGATAATTCATATCATTAATAGACATTCCATTCTTATCCACAAAATCATAAACTCCGTCTGCCTTATTCCAAAAATCTCTTAATGTTTTTGCCATGATTCATCACTCCATTTCATACTTTGCATTCTCTATATTCTTTTTCAGTTAATAATCCTTCATCGCACATATCTTCAAGCGTTCTATACACAGCATTAGCTCTCCAACTTGCATATGAAAAACCATCAAACTCTCCAATAAGTGCATCTCTGTTTTCTTCACTTTGTTTTTCTAATTTTTCTGCTAATATGGAATTACGAAAGAAATATGCTTTATACATAGCTGCTTTAATTCTAAGATTCTCAACTTCATATTCCTGAGAAACCAATTTCTCTTGAGCTTCTAATAACTGTAACCCCATATTTCCTAATGGGCTTCTTTCAATTCTGTTTCCAAAATAAGTATAATTCATATTTGTCACTCCATTTCTATATTAATTCATCGACTTCAACTACATCAGGATTATCACTAAACCATGAATCATTCTCTGCAATTTCCTTTAACTCAATAAAATCTCTTTCAGAATCAAAGCAATCGTTGTGTTTCAAATAAGCTGCTTTCACCTTTTCTCTTGCGTCTTCATATGATTCTGCCTTTACAATTCCAACAGCCAATTCTTCAATTCTGTAAGCATATAAATTTGTAATATCCAACATAATTACCACCTCTCTTCAATCTCAACACCATTGTCTTCTGTATATGTTCCAAGATTCATTGTATCTGCATTTATATGTCCGTAAGTATATCCGTTATCATTTGACAGATAAATCGGACAGTCACCAGCATCATCATAATCTCTTAATTCAATTAACTTCTCGATCATCTGATTAACTGTCATTGTTTTATAACACTGTTCAGGAGCATATCCGCTACGTGTTCCATCAATAAACAAACCTCTGAATCCTTTAACTGTTACAACATCGAATCCAAATACACAGTATCCATACTCATCGGATAAATAATCACAGATATCTTCCTCTTCTGTGCTTTCTGGAATCGTTACTTCCGTTGGAAGTTCATTTAATACTTCCTTATCTCCATCTGTGTCCCATTTAATATTTATTGCCTTTAACATAATCATCAACCGTCCTTTCTAATCTACTGAAATAACATGTTTTTTACCCGTTGCGTTACACTTTGGACATGTTTCAATTCCATTTATATAATTTTCTGCTAACCATGCTGCGCCGCATTTTTTACATCTCATCTTCGTTGACCAACCACCATTCTTTTCGCTATCAATAGTTCCATAATCAACAAAGCCTACGATTGCATCACAATCAATTACTCTAATTTCCATCGAATCAACTCCTTTGAAATTGCTATTTCTTTCTTTACATTGTTATTTCGTGAATTTTATCCCAATCAATCTGTTTGAATAACTCACTTCTAAACTCTTCCAACTCATCTGCCTTTTCACACTGTTCACAATAATCATCCACATCATCAAAGTAGTCATCTTCTGTTTCCATATACCAATCTTCCCAATCCTGAGAATCTTCATCCCATCTCTGAACTCCACCGCAATTACAATAATCAGGCTTAATTCTATTCTGTAACTGAAATGCATCATATGCAGCCAATAAATCCATTACCTTTCTGCCTTCTTCAACTGTTTCTACAGGAACATAAAATGCTTCCTCTGTTGCACCTGCTTGTGGAATCCACCATACTCTTAATTTGCTCATATCACTTAACCTCACTTTTCTATAATACTTTAATTAAATTTCTGTTTACCCATCGTTTAGCACCTTGTAATGAACCTGCCACATACAAATAATCATCTCCGCTTGCCTTATTTGTAATTCCATAAGCACATTCGCCAATTTTATCAATCCATACGAACTGACCATCTTCAGTTAATTTGCAAGCCCATTGCGTAGGTTCTCCATTGTCGTTATCACAATCATGTACTATATTCCATTTCATTTCCATCACTCCAATCTATTTAAATAATGTATGCTTTCCATCTGCATCACGTTTCCATTCATAACCGGCAAATTCAAGTGCTTTTAAAGCTCCGTTATAATAACTCATATCCTGTGGTCTTGCGTCTTCCATATTTGCAATTATCCACCGTTCATCTAACCATTCTTCTGTCTGTTGCTTAATCTCTTTTTGTGTTCTCTTCATATCAATCACTCTCCAATCTCTTCTGCAATTTCTTTTCGTGTTCCTCTGATTGAACAACCTTCTGTATCATGTTTACTAAGAATATTCCAAATTGCATTTTCTTCATCTTCTGTAAGACAAAATCCTCCCCAATAACCAAAGTCATTTTTGCCATGCTCGATTACAATTCCTGAAATTCTACACATACTCATGCCTCCTTGTAATCTTCAAGCAATTCATTCAAGTTGCCTTTTCTCCACCGATGAAGTTTTCCGTCACCAGTGTAATTTCTAACAACTCCAACCTTGCGACCTGCAACTTTCTGATCGTGCTGTATATACTGACGAACAGAATTGTGATAATGTCCGTCACTATGTACCTCAATGTATTTTCGTTTATTTCTCTTGTTCTGATAGATTTTAATCATTCTCATACCTCCACAATCTCAATACGGAAATCATCAGGATCATATTCACTACCTTCAATGTCCCAGTCATTCATGTATTCTTCTTTTGCGTTATAGGCTTCTTCTTCTGCTTCACCATAGGAATTAAATAATCCCCATTCAAAATCTCCACTGTCTCTTAACTGACCACCATCATAACTGATAATATATTTGAACATCTTGATCACTCTCCTTTGAAATTTTTCAAATAATCAGCTTTCATTTTTCTATATTCTGTTTCAATTTCGTCTAATCTTTTCTGTTCTTCATCACACTCTTCTTGTGATTCAAATACATCATAGTAATGTGTATCTCCACCCCAACGACATCGCACAATTTTATCTTTTTCTTCAGCCGTTAATTGATATACTCTGTACATTTTTCATCACTCTCCATTCAGATTAGGACATAAACCAAGTCCACCATCAATTTCAGGTACTCTTCTATAAGCATTTCTGTGAATACAATCTGCCTTATCACATTCTGGGCAATAGCATTTCTCGTACTCTTTATAGCTCATTTTGTAATTAGTTTCTTTGAATCTCTCTTCTGTCATCATATTAATTCCATCTCCTTCATAAAATTTTCACGTCTGTTTTCTTCAATCTGTTCTACTTTATTCTGTAAACCCATATACATTTTTGCATATTCCTTTGATTCTGATTTCTTTTCGCTAAAGCTCCCACTAATCGGAACGTGTGGAAGATCTTCTCTATGTGCATACCATAAACCAGATTTTGTATCTTTTGAAACTACATACTTTTTCATCTATGTTATCTCCTTATCTTCCATATTAAATTGCCTCTTGTAATTTCATTGCTAATATTTCTACATTTGATACTTTGTAATACTTACTTCTTGCACCTTTCTTAAAAAATCCATAAGTTTTATAGTTATTAACTTCATCCACAACTTTGATTTTTCCTTCAATTCCACAATATGTTATAAATTTTCCTGTAAGCTTTTCGCAGATTTCTTTCGCTTCTCTTTCTATTTTTTCTTTGTCTAAGACAGCATTATATTGTATACGGCAACCTATGTTTTCATATTCCATAGACTCAACGAGTGGAATAATTTCATTTAACAAAGTCATATTCTTTTCTACACTTCTATTCGTGTTAAACTCAAGTTTGAAACAGTCCATATAATCTTTCCCATTCCATCCTTTATTACTCCAAAAATATAAATCCCAATCACTATCATATGAAACATTTTCTGATGCTTGGAATATGGAATATTTGTTTAAAAAGATTTTCAAAATATTTTCCATTGGTTTTGAAAAATCTTTTGCGACCTCTACGCAGTGTCTACTCCATTGCTCACTTGTCATGGATTCTGCAATCTGTCTATTCTTTTCCTTCTGCTCTTCTGAATAATGCCTATCAAAATGAATAGAATGTATTGAGATTTTTCCGTAACCTTTTTCTATTAGTAAATTTTCATTTGCATTTATATAATGATAATCATGTTCTATATACATATTGCTCAACCTCACTTTCTTGCACCAAATCTCTTTTCCATAATATGATTTACACTATCTTGTGCATGCATTTTCGTGGTTCGAGCTTCCAAAATAATTCCGTGTAATCATTTCGCATTCTCCTTTCCAACAAATAAGACAGACACATTTGTTTGCGTCTGCCTTATTATTCTCTGTATTATGCTTCTTTGACTTCTAAAATCTCGTATTCAACATCTCCATTGTCAAGTCCGTAAATTCGCTTACATTCTTCAACAGATGACACTGTACAGCTTTGTGTTCTCCATTCCCAATTACTCATTGCATCCCTATATCTAAATTTTATATTAAGCATTTGCATTTTCCTCCTTTGGAGTAATTAAACTCATAAGATTATCTCTAATATAGTCACAGAAAGCATCAATACTTCCATTTCCAATTGTCCAACAACTATCTTCATCATAATTCCAATGGATAATTACTTCATGTCCTGCTGTGATATTAGGTAAATCAACATCTTCCTTTCTCGCATACGAACTATTTGAAAGAGCTTTAAGATATACATATCTTCTGATATTCTCAATATCTCTTTCTGTTTCTGCATTGAAAATCTCTACCAGATATTCATCAGAACATTCATCATAAATATCATATTCAGAAGCTCCATTTTTCTTATTATCAAGTCTCTTTAACTCTTTACTAATTGCAAACAGTGCTGATTCCTCATATTTCTTACACTCTTCTTCACTTCTAAATACAGTTCCATCCTCTGCAATGTATTCTGTTCTTACTAACTTCTCAATTGTTTCTGTTTTTCTTACTTCGTTTACTTTCATAGTTTTTAATCTCCTTTTTCTGTATTACTGTTCGTTATCTTCAAAATCAATATCACCAATCCCAAAATTATCAGAATATGGGATATATTCTGCATTAGTAGCAACAGGAATTTCATCAATGTGTTCCTGTGCATATTCACAAGCGATTTCCAACTGCTCTTCTTCCGTTTTACCTTCTAATAATTCTACAGGAATATCAATACCTGTATCTCCAACAAATATATAAGCCATGCTAATGTGTAATCTTTTTGTTTTCTTTGTATCTGCCATAATTATCACCTTTTACCTTTCTTAAATTTCACTATAAATTACAATTTCCTTTGACTATATATATTCAACAATATCCGTGTTCGTATTTCTAATTTTACCTTCTGATATATAATCAGATTTCTCTCTGCCACTCTTACAGTTTCTGTAATAATTCAGTAACATTACAAGTTCACCATCAGGAATATTGTAACTATATTCAATACCTCTATTACTATCACAATGAATAATTTCTATACCTCGTGATTTATTCTCTAATACAATCTTACATCCATTGTTTACTTCAATTTCTCTCATACTAGACCTCCTTATACCCATGCTGGCTTTACTTTAGTTTCTGGTAAATTTTCCAGCCACTCAATTATATCCTGTGGTACTTCTTCCATCTTCCAAGCAGTTCCGTATTTATAGCCGCACACTGGACATTCTCTACCAATAAAACCGAGTTTGTGATCTTTATATGAAATCCAACCTCTTGTCTTATATTCTGTATTAGAATGTCCTAAACAATCTTTCTCTTTTAATTCGTATGCTTCTCCATAAGTGACTTCTTCACCATCATAAACATCAATAGAATATTCCATATTTGCATATGTTGTTTCCTCTTTAGTTGGATAAAATGGTTCTCCATTTTTCAAACATTCCAATGCTCTTTTCTTTGCGTTATCTTTTTTCTGACAAGCTTCTTTTGTTAAAGTCCATTTCTCAATTTTAACTTTATCCTGAGTGTGTTCTGTCCATCCAAGTTCTCTCATGTGTTCACAATAAGGACACATATCATTCAAATGCCATCTGTCCCAAATATCACATAATTTGTTAAGCATTTCCGTTGTCCACTCATCTGTTGGTGAACCATTTCTAATTTCATCTACACACTGACCAGCAGAGCCAAGACAATCTCCGTTTGATAATGGCGCAACTACACCACTCATACTTAATTTTGAATCTTTATATTCAATTTTCACAAATGCATTTCCATCTACTTCGTTTCCTGTTCTTGTGTAAACTTTACATTTACATGGGTTAATGATTTTATACATAATTACGCCTCCTTAATTCCTTTCAACATACTGTCGATACACAACATTAAATTTTCTTCCATATTTTCTTTAACCATTTCCAGATGTTCGTTTACCTGTTTTCTGATTTCTTTTTCTGTTACATTATGACCGTAATTTGCAATCACTTCATCCATAATTTGCCTATATGTAAAACCTAAAAGTAAGTCCTCATTTTCATGTATTGGCAAATTGTAAGTAAACTCTTTCCCATTCCGTGAATCCGTTTCAGGATCATATAGCCATCTGCTCATATTCGTTTCCTCCTTGTAATAAAATAGGCAGCTAGTAGATTATTCTCCTAACTGCCTTTGCGATTACTATAAATTTATTGCTTTTCCGTTCTCATCATATTCAATCGGTGCAATGTGAACTGCATACCCGATTTCTTTTTCTTTGTCGTAAATCTCCATTGTGCCACCTGCACAAAATTCAAATGAAAACCGCTTGTCATCTGATTCAATCAGCTTAATCAGATGATCCGTAAGTTCATTTAAGTTCCGTGCGTTCTCTTTTGATTCCTCAACACTTGGCATTTCTCTTCACTCCTTTTCAAAGAAATCTTAGTTTCTATACATCTCTTTTGATATAGCTTTCAGAACATCGCTACCACTTGTCTGATAAATCATTTCTCCATTTCTCCAAATTTCAAATACTGGATAATCTTCATTTGCATCGAAATCTTCACAAATACTTGTACGAATTTTGTTTATGTCTTCGCTAACACAAATTGTTTCATTACCGTCATATCCTTGTTTTGATAGCACATATATTTTCATATTTATTTCCTCCAATCTTCTAAAGAAATGCGAATTTCAAGTCTAATCAAATTGAGGTGATGCAATTTCTTTTTTAGAAATATATCCTAAACAATATTTCTGTTGTTCTCTCATTGCATCACAAATTCTCATAATTTGCGAATATCCATCAGACTGACTTTCTGTGCATTTAGCTGCAATTTGTTCAATTTCTTTAATATATTCATTCATGTGTTATTTTTCTCCTTTCAAAAGAAACACGCATTTGCTATTCTATAATCGGCTTTATTCGTCAATCTCGTCTGGATAGACTATAACTCCATGTTTACCATTGATTTCCATTTCGTAGCAATATACATTATCTGTTTCCTTACTATCTACCATTTCATATATAACCTTTTCAATAGTGCCAATAGCACCACCATAAGTTCTTACTCTTACTTCATCCATTTCTGTAAATTCCATATCTGTTCCTCCAATTCTAATGAAATATCCATTTACTACAACTTCAATGCAACTCTATTTACAACCGACTGTACTATTGATCGTACATTCTCAGCAGTTACATTGATTTCATATTTTGCCTTGTCGATTGTCACTGTAATATAATCTTCTCCATTATATACATCTGCATATATATCTACAGTTTCCTCTCTGTCTTCTGCAAGTCCTGTAAATAATGGTTTTAATAATTCAACTGCTCTATCTATATCTCTCATTTGCTTTACCTCCAATCAGAAGAAAATCCATTTCTAGCACCATTTCCCAAGTTCATACATAACACCCGAAATTCCCTTATAAAGAGAACTTTCATAATATTCATCAACATTGTTTTCTGTAACATTGTCTTCTTCTGTGAAAATGTAATTAATTTGTTCGCACAAATTAGCAAGCTTTTCTCTCTGCTTGTCTGTTAGCTTATCTAGCATACTATCACCTCAATCTTTTACAAATCTAAATCATCTTCGTTGCAAACTTCACCGCATTGCCCATCAGAAGTAAGAATTAACGCCTTGTAGTCATTACCTCTAAACGGAGCTATTCCCTTGCCTTCCTCAATAACATGTCCAATACGCTCTCCATATGCACCTCCTGATGGCTGAAATATAATTTCCATATCTTCGTTGTATTCTTCCAACATTGCTTTTAATTTTCCAACTGTCATATTAATCACTCACTTTCTATTTTAGGATTTACCAAATGCAAATACGATTCTTTCAACATTATAATTGTAGGGTTTCCATTTAATGTTAATCCCCATGCAAGATCCTTTGCATACACTTTTGAAAAAGTCATTGCCTCTTTTCCATCTTCCCATTTTGCAACTTTATGTTCACTTGATACACTTGTTACATATTTGATTTCTGTTCTATTTTCATAAGGAAATAAAATCCCCACTACATATTCTTCTGCTTTCCGTGACATAATTATTTCTCCTTACTTTTCAAACTATTTTCATCTACAATGCAGTAGCATCCAAACGAATCACCAACCATATCATTATCTATATCTAATGATTGCAAAATTTCATTAAATGTGCCTTCCATGTAGTCATATCTATAGATTTCAATATATTTCTGTCCTTTGGTTACATAGTTCTCTTCTGTTTTGTTTCTAAAATTATCAAGTGCGTTCTGCAAACAATCTGCTTTTCGACTTGCGTCATCCCAATAAGTGAAATATGTTCCATGTGACCATTGTTTGTCTTCTGGCTGCGTTGGATCGTAGTCACTTACAACTGCATATTGTGTATCACTTTCGCTTTGCAATAAAGCATGATCATCTTTCCGTAATAACTCTATCCATTTCATGTTCTTACACCTCCCTACTCTTCTATTCTCGTATTTCTCATTTTGTGTAATTCAGATAAAGCATTTTTAACATCATATATCTGTGAGTTAATTATTTCTAAATCACATTCTGCCTTATCAATAATGTTCTCAATATCTTCCTCGCTATCATAGGAAACATTTGCAGCATCTGATAATCTTTCAAGTTCTGATTCCAAGTTATTTATTAATTCATTTTTTGCAATTTCATATTCTTCTCTCGTCATATTATTTTGCACACTCCATTTCCTTAATAAGCCTTTCCCTTACCATTCTGTTTAAGTCCTTATTAACTGTTATGATTTTATGAGAAGTTCGATTCATATAAATGAAATGACTTCCCTTGCACCGTGCAAATCTATAACCATTTCTATATAAAATAGGTTCAAATTCTCTTAATTGTTTTGTTTTTCTATATGTCATTAACACCAATCCTTTCCCTATTATAATGTGACCGTGTAGCCGTTATCACAGCTTCGTATTTATATGTTGTATATATTGGTTTGCTTTTTTGATATTTTCTGTTACCGATGTTTCATTTTTCATCACTCGCTTTCTAATTGTTTATTCTCTGTTACATTGCTTTTGACTTTAATGTTTTCTTTGCAGTTTTATTTGTAAATGGGCTTTCCATTTCATAACGAACAATCTCTGATAAGTAATCAAAAATCTGTGCCTGTGTTTTATCCATTACGTTCTCAACAAAGTATTCAGTTCCTTTACAATGCTTAATTAAAGCTTCCTCCATTTCGTTTGTTCTGCCGTCTGTGTATGCATATAATGCTTTTAAAGCACGGATAATTTTTGCAGTATACGCTTTTCCGTTGTAGCTGTCTGCGTATCCATTCCATTCAAGTTTAGTGATAATATCAAGAATATGATCAAGCAATTCTGGATTCATACGAACCAGTTCAATTCCGTCTGTAATTGATGTGAGCGTTCCTACTTTGTTTGCCTTATTTCTATCTCCCTTGACCGACAGATTGTATTTTTTACAAATATCTCTAAGTGTAATGTAATCCTCATCTCCACTTGTTATCTTTGCCTTATATGTATCTTTTGGTCTAATCTGCGTTCTGCCTTTTGTTTGATCCGTAAATATAGCGATTGCTTTCTTTAAATCACATTCAATTACTTGTCCTACAATAAAATCTTTTCCTGATTTTACTGCTCCGTATGTTCTATGTTGCCCTTCAATAGCCCAAAGTAATCCCATAAAATGCCAATAAATAGGTAATCCCCACAAATCACTATCATAGTTATTTCCAATAGATAAAGCCTTTGGTACTCTGATTTCCCTTTGCCATTCTGGGTAATGGATGTATTTCGGATCAATACAAATCAAAACCTTATCACCAATCCGTGAATTTACCTTTGCGTTCTTTACAAGTTCCTTTATAAATATTTTCTCTGTCTTTTCGTCAATCCCTGCTGCCTTTCTGATTTCTGCTACTTCTTTCTCTGCTTCTTCTGGGAATAAAAATGTTCTCTTACACATAATTTTTACCTTTTTAACCTTTCTTTTTATTCTAATTTTTTTGTATAAAAATAACGGCTTGCTTTCGCTTGCCGTTTAGTTACTAAACTTCTTCAAATACACCCGACTTGAGCATATCTGTTTTCCAACACTCAAAGTCTGGATATTCTGTTTTGTCTGCTAAGTCTCTATAAACTTCGTGCATTTGTTTTTCTGTGAATGTTTTGCCTTTTAGTGGTTCTTCGTAAGTGATATATTTCATTTTGTTTCACTTCCCTTCACAATATATTCATTTGCATCCTTACAGTTTTCCATTCCGTGACAACAACATCTGTCACCACAGTTTACGCAAAGGTTGTGTTTTATTTCCCTTACCTGTTTTTCAGTCATACTTCCTCCCTCTCTAACATATATTCATAATATTCAGTTTCGCTTGCAAAGAGCATATATTTACCTTTTACAAGTCCTCTGTAGCCTTCTGGCGTGTTATATCCTTCCATGTTTTACCTCCTTGATTTTATCTAAAGCAATGCAGATAAGATTTCCGCAAAGCTCTTGTGGTTTTTGTTTTGTCTTTGTTTTCTCTTTGACGCAAGTTCCTCTGCATATTTCATGTTTGAATATGCGATTTCAGCTTCTGGGCGAGTGTCTATGATTTCAACTCCGTTGTAAGCACGGAACATAATTGCTTTCTGCATCTTTATATTCTCCCTTCTGTGCATTAAAAAAGCGATGCTAACGTCTGTGCTAACATCGCTTTGCTCATATTGTGCGTTTTAATTCCCTGTGGTTTCCGTGTTTCTGTTCGGACACTATAAATCCGTGACGGTGATTTTGCCTTTGCTACTTCATAATCACAATAAGCATTGTGGATTTGTTTTGCTTTTTCTGACATGGTTTTGTCCTCCTTAATTTTGGGTATAAAAATAGCACCCGAAAATTGGGTGCTTTGTGGGTGCGTTGGTTATATTTGATACATTGTTATTTGCCTTGTAATTGCTTTTTCTTTGCCTCTAACTCTGCTATTTGCTGCTCGATTGAAGCAATTTCAGCATTTGCCTTGTTATATTCTGCATCTGGTATCCATTCCATAATTTCTGAAGGTTGGACTTGGAGATATTCGCAGACTTTATTTATAATGTCCGTATTCATTGGTTTGTTTTTTGAAAATTTAGCTGGCATATTTACAGAAATTCCAGCATCGCACAATGATTTCCATTGCATATTTCTATCTTTCAATATTTTTTCTAATTTTTTATATACAATCATATTATTTTACCTCCATTAGATACACCTCCATTCTATCACATAACTGTGTGATTCACAAGTAATTTGTGATAATGCACACTATAAAAGAGCAGACCTTTTACGTTGATCTGCTCCTCTAACTATGCATTATTCTTTTATCGTGTCAAGTTCCGTTACATTTACACCCAAAGCGGATAAAATGACTTTTAAATCTCTGTAACGTGTTTTCATGGATTTATATAATGCGCTTTCTTTTTCTGCCATTTCCATCCATTCCTGTAAGCGTGAAAATTCTTCTACGCAAATTTTAATTGTTTCCTGATTATTCATCTCTTCCATCCTTCCACCGCCTTCCTAGTTATAGTATAGCGGATTTATTGCGTGTTTACAAGTTTCTTATTTGATGTACATATCGCAGAATACAGCCATAAAAAGTTTGTTAAATGCAGCCTTATTGATTGAAGTGTGCATAACTCCATCATTGACAATCTTCTTTGATGTAGCATATTTTGCACCGAACATATCAGACATGTTTTCAGCAAGTTTACTGATTTGAGCCTGTGAACAATTTTCAATACCAAGATTTACAAGGAACTGCTTGATAGCTTCTAAGAAGTCACCACGCTTATGTTCGTCAATCTTTTTCACATAGGCAGAGTGCATATTGTCCGGTACAAATTTATAAGTTTCTTTCATGTTTTTATTCAATGGTTCAATAATGGCATTGTGTGCAGTTTCAGCCTTGCGGATAGCATTGTCAACTTCAATGCGTGGGAATTTTGCAGCCACTTCTTCCACAGATAACCCATTGTTGAGATCGTTCTGACGGTTCGCAAGAATATTTTCAAGTTGAGCCTTGAGTGGTTTCATCTCTGCTTTATACCGTAAATCCTCTGTAGCGATTGCAAGGGCAGAATCCTTGAATGTGTTTAACTGTGCAGTTGCTTCCTTACTCATTTTTGAGAAATTAATCTGATTTTTAGCCATAATGTACTCCTTCTCTACGCCTTTAGTTGGGAGTGATTGCGTAGTTCCCATTATTTTTATTTGTTGGAATCCTCTGCTTTTAGCCGACTTGGAACGGACTTTGAGCGTAAAACTCAAAGGTAGCATTATTCCAGACCTCCTAACCTTCCTAGCTATGCCCTTTAGCCGTTTTCTCACAATCTCCTAGTGGTTTTACTACTGCTTTATAATGACACTACATGTAGTTGTTCACGCTTGAACCAACAAGCGTACTTCTAGCGTTGTGGTATAGATACAGTCCTATATTCATTTATCAATGTACTTTCTACAAGTGCGCAGTGTGTAATACACCACTTCCTAGTTAAAGGTGTTATGTAGATTAAAATTGTTGTGGAATTTGTGCATGAAATATGCTAGAATATGTAATGCGTAAAGGTTAGTATTTTCATGCTATCCACTATGTAAGGGTGTAAGGTGTGCTAGACTTTGCACCCTATTTTCAAGTCGTTGTTTCTTGATTTGCTTAAAGTGTATCACATTTTTGTGTGATTGTCAACAAAAACTTTTGAATTGGCAACTATGTGAGTTTGCCGAGCCTTAACACTTTGTTGTATCGTTCTTTGTTTTGTTGAGATTATGTTATCACACGTTTGTGTGTTTGTCAAGGACTTTTTTGAAAACTTTTAAAAATGTTTTTATGTGTTGATATGTCCTATTGACATTATCTATACTATCACATGATAATGTGATTGTCAATAATAATTTCCAAAAATTACGATAAAATTATAATACAAACATATGTTCGAATATGTTCTGCTCAGATGGATCAGATCTAATTTTATCGAACATTTGTTCTATCTGAAAAGAATGGACAATATATATCTATTAACCATCGTTTTTATATGATGGGGGTACTTAAAACTAAAATGATAGTCACATTTTGGCAGCATCTGCATAGCTGGTTATTCCACACACTAACTCAAAAATGTAACCTTATTTCCAACCTCAAAATTCCCAAGAAAATCAAGCAAAATCCAAAATTTCATCATTCAAACCACTTATCGTACCCCATATCGTCAATCCACTTATTTTACAAGCCTTTTATCCACTTCAACCCCTAATTTTCAAAATCCCATCACACTAAAATCACACCATCAATCTCAAAATCTTCCTTATATATAAGCAATTTCACCGATAACCAGTTTTCACAAAAATATCACACAAAATTATTCATTACTCCAAATCTCATAATGGTGGGGGGTACATAAAAACCACACCATAAATCCCATCATATCCCACTACTACCAATAAAAATACGCAAAATAAAATTCCAAACAGAGAATATATAATCAGAAACCAAATATATTCAAAGAAAGGATTTTTATTATGAGCAAATTAAAACTTATTACAACAGAAACATTTAACAACTTACCATGTAATTTCTACAGAAACATGAATGATGACATTCTACTTACAAGAGAACAGATTGGACAAGCATTAGAATATGCTGATCCTATGGTTGCAATTGGGAAAATTCACAATAGGCATTCAGACAGACTTGATCAATTCTCATTTACCAATTTGGTAAACGGTCATCAAGTTTATTACTACACAGAAAAAGGCGTTATGGAAATTTGTAGATGGTCTAAAAGTAAACGTGCAAATAAATTCATGAATTGGGTATGGGATATTATAGAAAAATACAGACATAATGAATTAACACCAGATTTAGCTCAAATTACAAATACATTAACTTCTATAACAAATACACTAACATCACTGACACAAGTAGTTTCATCTATGCAGCAAGAAATTAATATAATAAAAGCACAAAATCAACCAAAATTACCTAAAAAGAAATGGTCATATTGGTCAACAAAAATGTACCCAAAATATCAGCTCTTAACAGATTATTTCCATATCACACACAAAGAACTATATAAGAATCTGTACAGAGAATTACAGAATACATATCCTGATATAGATCTCAATCAAGAAATAGATGACTACTGCTATGAGAATAAACTTGATTCTGCTTACACGCTGGATGTAATAGAACATAATCTCACGCTACGTAAATTATTTGAATCTGTAGTAGATAATCTGCTTAATAAATACAATTTGGCAGATACATACAACATTAATACAAGAATCTCAACTATTTTTGATACTCCTTAGCTTTTAGGGAGTATTTTTATACAAAAATATACCACTACACTCTCTGACGCTCATATTAGTCCAAATAAGCCATTTTAATCTCCACCCTGGCAAAACACTAACACAATAAAAATCGTTTTTAGAGGCATTTTACAACGTCAGATAAAAGAGAATCGAACCATATATTTGTACAACACCACCAATTATACAACTATATCAATTTGCAATTCTATACATATTTACCAACTATCAAATAGAATATCACCCAAATATCTTATGAGACAGCATAAACCATTGATAGGGACGGTATTTCTGACGTTAGGAAGAAATAATTTGGGGTAGACATATTTTCGCTACTAATCACATCTCAAGTAGAGAATATATAAATATCAATCTTTCACTAAGCCAATGCAAAAACAAAAAGAGAAAATCTATATGATACAAGAAAACGAAATACCAAAATATCTTAAGCAGAAAGAAAGCAACATCTCAAAAAGTAATCGTAAGTCAAAACACAAGCATCAATATGAAGAATGTTTGATCCAATATCCATTTATATTCGCAGGAAAAACTAGCATACATACACAATTATGCAGCTACTGTACTATCTGTGGAAAGATAGGTGATAAATTAAAAGATAGTATTGTAAAAGATTATATAAAATCAGAGTTTCATAATAGAAGAACAATTTACTCTGTTATGTCAGGAACAGAATTATATGAACAGTACCATAACAAATTACCAGTATTCTTTGTAGAGGATATTTGTAAAGAGAAGTATGTTGATTTGGAACAGTTAATAAATGATCAGTCTAGTGGAGAATAATAATATAGGTACATCTCATATATCAAAAATGAAAAATCATTAACCAATAACGATCAACCAAAATTTTAAAGAGTAATTTATGAGCGTAGCGAATAAATTACGAATAGTTTGTCTTATTAAATAAGTTATATATCTTCTTTCAGTTCAGTTTATGTGCAAATATGCACATGGAATTTCGTACATTTTAAAAAATCATGTGCAAAAATGCACCTCTACTGAACGCTCGTAAAGTTATCTATTATTTATTTCTCAAAAAGAGAATAACCTACTATCACATAAAAGGAGGAATTTTTATTGCAACAGAAAACAGAATATTTCACACGTTTCCCCAATGATTACATTCAAGGAAATATCAAATCTAAATATGGAATTAGTAGAAAGTTTTATATTACGTATATCCTTATTGACAAATACAGATCTTATGAAGATTATAGTTGGATCACAATTCGCAAGGTGTTGGATTTTTATGGGTATAAAACACATCGCAATAAACCAAAAGCTTTTCATGAAATACTTGATGTATTGGAGTATATGATTAACAACAAAATGATTGAAGTTAAACAGGATCTTGATTCTGTTGATTATGATACTGGAATTGAGATAAAAATTATTCCTGATAATTTTGAGTTTAGAAAAGATTTTTCAAAAATCACATCATCTCAGCTTGATTTTATTATGATGAGTGAATCTAGTATCAATAAAGAGAATATCTTAATGGCATTTCTTTATATCAATTCATATATTTATATACGCCAAAAAGATAAAAATGGAAATGAATTATTATCAAAACCACAAGACAAACCAGAAGCATTTTTTAGAAGTATAGATTTTATGTCTAAAGAGCTTGCCATGTCAAAAGATACTATTAATCAATGTATTCAATATCTCACATCTTCTATTGGCGACAAAGAACCACTCCTAATCAAAAAAGAAGTTGGTAGTGTTCAACCTAATCCAAAGAAACCACCACAAAATGTACCAAATATATATGTGCTTAATAAAGAAGGATATGAGCAAGAAATTGAATGGGCTATTGCTAAGATGTTGGAAATCTATAATGTAGACTCATTTGGAGAAATCAAAAACGGCAATAAGTCGTAACTAAAACAGAGAATAAACATATGTAACAAATAAATGCAGCACTCAAAGGAGCTGATTACAATGAACAAATTATTTTTTAAAAGTAAAGGAGAACTATTAAAATATGTCAAAAGAAAAAATTTATACACAGAACCATAACACATTTTCAGGTGAAATTGATATTTATGATTTTTCTACAGAAACACCAAACAAAAAGAGAATAAATAAATATGTAGAGGCAGATAACCTCGAAAAAACAATTATTGAAAAGGAGCGACAGAAAAAAGAAATGAAAAATTATCAGTCAATGACACTTGAGGAACTTAGAGAAATGAGATTAATAAGCAATACGAATGGTAGACCATCTTCTACTCTTACGGACGAAAAATGGCAGAAAGAATTTGATATTAGAAAACTTTTTGTTAGACCAGCATCTGGTATTACAAAATTAGGTCAGAATATGCAATATTCAAAAGAAACAGGATATTGGAATGAAGAAACAATGGGTACATATCATGGCACTACTAACTGGCAGGAATATTGCTCTTTTATTAATGATATGCTCAGAAACATTAGAGCTGGACAAGTTGATTATTGCTATTTTATTTATCAAATTATGGATTTACTTAAGTTTCATTATAATGATTTAAAAACAAAATATTGTGATGGATATTGGGAAGTTTGGTTAGAAAGATAAGCTTGTGCTAGGAGGAAAATATTGTGTTAAAAAGAAATTATTTAGGGACTACTATTTCATTTGTGTTACCAGAAAACCAGTATAAAGGATATGTTGTTGATTGTACTTATAAATTTATCAAGCATATGAACAAATATGCTGTAAATCTGTGGTTAAGACGTTCTGATATTAGCGACAGACTACCTATTGGAAGTCAAGGAATAAATACTCAATATATTGCAAGTGACAAAGAGAATATCCAGAATGATATTGGAAATATGATTGAGCAAGCTGCAAATAGTACATTTTTCGATGAATACATTGAGAGATTTGAATATTATGTGAAATGTTTTAATTATGGAAATACAATTTTTGAAGAAAAGTGGGTGAATTAATAATGAGATTATATAAACTTTTTAGAAAACATTATAAAACAGGATATACATACACGGTTAGGCTTAATGATATTGTGATCCAAGATGGATGGGATTACATTAAAACATGGAAAATGAATGAGAAAATGGCTTATTTTGAGAAGACTGGTCACTTCTCTTCTACTATTGTTATTGATAGAAATTTCGTATTACAAGATGGATTTACAAGTTATAGGATTGCAAAATTAAAGGGCATAAAGTATGTGGACGTGTATTTTGTAGACTAGATTGGAGGGAATTATGTTAGATATTAATTTAAATAATGGTAAGTCATTAGTAATTGAGAATGATGAAGAAACGATTATTTTTACTTTATATGATGAAAATGGACAGCTTTTAAAAGAAAATGCTATTGAAGCAGAAGGCATTGCAGAAATTGTATTTGGTGGGGAGGAATAGATTAAATAGAAATTTCATTTGGAGAATATATAAGTGAAACATAATAATTAGTTTTATGAAGGAGGAATGAATTATAGGACATTTAAGAAAATCTCAAGAATGGTTTGAGAAGAAAGTACAAGATTATCATCATGGATTAGTTGATATACTTGGAGAATATATGGGTTCAGAAAAACCTATTAACCTTGTTTATCACTGCCCTATTCATGGAGATACATACACAACAATTAATGCTAAAAATATTTGCAAACCATATTTTTTACCATGTAAGAAATGCCAATCTATAAGAAAATCGCAATCTGCAAAGAAAGCTGATAAGAAAAATAAACAGTTTTATTACGACAGATTAGTTAAATACTGTAAGGAACGTGGTGGAAATGTTTTAGAAACAGAATGGACAAGAGCAAAAGATATATATCATTTTAAATGTGTGAATCCAGACCATCCGATTTTTACTACTACTGCTGATGCATTATATAGTGGCGAACATTGGTGTCCATATTGTTCAGGTCGTGCAGGTGATTTTCAAAACGAATTAACTAAGTTATGTGAAGAAAAAGATGGAAAATTACTTAGCGAATATAAAAGCGCAGGTGAATATGTGACTGTACGATGCAACAAACACAATTATATATGGGATATACTGCCAAATAATATAAAGAAAGGTAGATGGTGTCCTATATGTAATATGGGATTTAATGAAAATGTTGTATATGATTATTTAATAAATATGCATTGTAATTTTGAAATTCAATACTCATTTGATGATTTAATGGGTGATAATAATGAAAAATTACGTTTCGATTTTGCAATTCTAAATTCTGATAATTCTTTAGTTTATCTCATCGAAATAGATGATGAGGAACATAAAGATCATCATTTTGGTAATTCACCAAGACAAATTCAAAGACAAAAAGCAATACAACGAGATATTCAGAAAAATGAATATTGTAAGAAACATAATATCCCACTTTATCGTATGGAAGTTCCTTTCAGATGTTTTAAAAAGTGGAGCTATGAAGATTATTACAGATATATCAACACAGAGTTAAAAAGATTTATTGAAATGGCAAACAAACAAGGGGGTATAAATGTTAGATACACAGATTAATATGTATTCTGTAGATACAGGTCATTTTTATAGCAATCATGAAAAATACTTACATGAAATGAACTGTAAATACAGACGTGAAAGAAATTATGTAAATAATATGCTTCCAAAATTAGAAGAAGAACTCGTAACGCAAGGTTACAACAAAGATGATTTCTCTGATTGGAAACGTTGTACCGTTGAAGACTACTATGAACAAGAAAATGATTCTGTAAAAGAATATATGAAGTGGTGTTTGATTATAAAACACAAAAGAGAGAAAGCAAATTTATCAAAAGAAAAACTTCTGAATCTTTTATCAAATAAGACAATTCAAAAAGAGAATCTATCGAATAAAATCGAGTATTGCAAATCGCATAATATTCCATATAATAAAAAAATCGAATTAAGAGAGTTAAGAAAAGACGAACTAAATGATAATAATATCATTTCAGTGTTTGAATCTTCCCTTACACGTATTATCGGCATTAAAAAAGACGAACTAACAGATATTCTTATTGTAGTTCAAGTTTATTATTTTGATGTGTTTAAAGATTTATCTTTTTATGGATTTATATATAATGGCGAAAAATACAGATACTTTACATCTTCTGCTGGTCAAATTCGTAAGAAAAAAGCTGTTTTTATTAAAGAATCAGTATGGAATGAAGTTGAAAAGACAGTTATGTGTGGTCTTACTATTGATAAAATAAACACAAAGGGTGGAAACAATGTAAATAAACATCTTGCATATATGGCATTGGCGAATTCAGCTACTGACCAGTGGAATGATTTTGATATAGACAGATGTATTGTTGTAGATGATTTTGAGACGAATGTGCCAGGAGAATTTGATTTTATTGATGAGACTGATTATTCGATTGAGAGAAAAACTGGTACTGTTCCGATTACTCATACTGATGGAGCTGGTATGATATTACCAAGCGTAATGACGAAAAACACAATGTTTCGTGCCCCCTGGGTAAAAGGTTTATTGGGAGTATTTGATTTTAAAAAGTTTATTGAAGTAAATAATTGCTCTCCTATTATCACAGATATTTATGGGCAAGACCATGATGTAATTGCCGAAGATATTAGAATAATTTTCACAAAAAGTCAATTTAAGATGTATAAGTTTTACGATTCATGGGATGAGTATAAGACATATTTTAAGCAATATCATTGTCAAGCTGGTAGATGTAACACTGAGGAAGACAGAATTAAAAATGCAAAAATCAATTATCAGATGTTACAAACTCTCACAAATGTAACAGACGAAGAGATTGATTTACTTACAAAGAAGTCTGTGGAACGAATCACAAACATCTGTAACTCTGTTGATACCATGAAAGATATCCTTGGAATTACACCTTATAATACAAATATGACAGCTTTTCAAAAAGCAGTAAAGATTTATCCTGCTCTACTTAATGATACATATGCAAAAGACGTGATCCGTGAAGTAAAGAATAGTCTTTTAAAAAAATATAGAAGTGGAAAACTTGAAGTAAATGGAAAATATACTTTCTTACTTCCAGATTATTATGCAGCTTGTGAGTATTGGTTTGGACACATTGATACACCTAAAGGATTGTTGGCAGACAAAGAGGTATTTTGTTGGTTATTTAAACAATATGATAAACTTGACTGTCTAAGAAGTCCTCATCTTTACAAGGAACATGCTATTCGTTTCAATGTGGCGAATAAAGTATATGAGGAACGAGTTAATAAAATCAGAGAATGGTTTACAACAAATGCGGTATATACAAGTACATATGACCTGATTAGTAAAATTCTTCAGTTTGATGTTGATGGAGATAAATCATTGGTGGTTGCTGATCCTGATTTTGTAAGAATCGCAGAACGTAATATGAATGGCATTGTACCACTTTATTATAATATGCGTAAAGCTGAACCAAGAATTTTGAATAATCAGAGTATTTATGAAGGATTAAATGCGGCATTTACAGGTGGAAACATCGGTATTTATAGTAACAATATTTCAAAAATCTGGAATAATGACGTATTTATCAATGGAACAGATGAGGAAAAAGAACATGCAACTAATTGCGTTAAGCGTTTATGTTGTCAGAATAATTTTGTCATTGATTACGCTAAGACATTATACAAGCCTGAGTTTCCGGAAACAATTGGCGAAGAAATTAAAGAGTTTACCAATCAAAAACTTCCTGCATTCTTCGAATATGCCAAAGACAAGGAAAAATCACAAGTTGATGATAGAAATGATAGTTTTGTAAATAAACTCTATTCTCGTATTCCTAATAAATCAATCAATACAAGGGGCATGAAACTTGGAGAATTAAAATATAAGGATATGATGAAAAATCCTGATATTGTATGTTCTGAAGAGGTATCTGATTTGTATGATGAATTGAATAAGAAGTACCGTTATATGGTCAATATGAAGGATGAATATATTGATAATCTTCATTATGTGGCTTGCTTTATTAGAAATCAATTTGCTGAACTTGGATATTCAGAAGAAATGATTGCTGATATGCTTGTGCAGTATTTGTACGAAGGAGAAAGACGTGGAAAACAATTATTTTGGTTTTGTTATGGTCAATATGTAGTTATCAATTTAGAGAATAATCCAAACATCAAAAAGAAAAAAACAAAAATGATTCAATGTATTGATTGCGGAGAATGGATTGAAGTTGATTTTATGTCTAAGTCATGTAGATGTGAACTTTGTCAGCATGAATATCGAAAACAGCTTGATCGAGAAAGAAAAAGAAAAAATAAGTAAAAATTCCGCATATCTTTAATGATATTTTACACCCATTAGTAATGGGCTATTTTTAAAAGCTATTTTTTAAATAGTCCATTCAATATGGACTTTCATTTGTGTCTATATGGAGAATAACATATCGTATAGGCAAAAGTCTAATTTACAAATTAAGATATGTTTCTATAAACGAATTCGTGCAGTTGGGAGGAATGATTATTTTTGACAATTACACAGGAAAAGATTATTAAAGAAATCGCAGAGAAAGAAGATATAAATGTAGCGACAGTCCGTAAAGTATTCAAAAGGGCAGAGAAATGTATATTCGCCTACCTATCTTCTACTACTCCCACTGATAATACAGTGGTAAAAATTTTAGATGGATTAAGCTTGGAATGTAAGTATATTCCAGAAAAAGAAATCCATACGTATGATAATATCCAATGTGAGTCAAAAATTTGGACAAAACCAAAAATAACTCGTTATTACAACAGAAAGTTAAATGGATATTTTGATTAAAACAATGAAATCAGCTTTTCTTGGCTGATAAAACAGAGAATATATAATTGTCGAGAGACATTATAACAATGTTCTATACGGACATAATATAACACAAATTAAATTCAGAATAATGATTTAGATCTCGTATCATGCTGAGGCTACAATAAATGCATGTGGTGTGCGCAGCCGTAAATGTGAACAATAATGCTTGAGACGGAGAACTCAATGTGAAACTTCCCATCGCTTACTAATCATTGGCGGTTCTGAACAATTCTAAAAATCATTTCTAAGATTGGTACATATTCATATTGTACTCCTCTTCTTATATATGTCGGTGGCTGTGCTACAGTTCTTGTAGTATGGTTGCCGATTATTCTCTTTGAGTGTGTAGCTCAGTTGGCAGAGCACTCGACTTTTAATCGAGTTGTCGATGGGTTCAAATCCCTCCACGCTCACTCTATTCTGCTATTCAGCAGGAAATAAATCAAGAAAGAAGTGAAAATTATTAAGTACATTTCAAAAAATGAAATTGAAAAATTATTATCTGAAGGTGTAATTAGAAACACAAGACGAGGATATGTAGATCGCAGAGGCGAACATATTGGATATTACAAGACTTGTGGTGGAAAGCGTTACATTGAAGATAAATACGTTAAGTAGGTTCTGTCTATGAAAAATCGAATTGAGTACAAAGGATTTTATATTGACAAGACTGAAAATGGCTACCGTATCTGTAGAAAAGAAGATACAGAAAAGCATACCCATCTCTCGAATCTTAATCCATCGTATAGACTCATAGACAATGTATTATCAAATAAAATTCCTACTCGTTGTGGATGTTATTATTTGGAGTCACATATTCGTTTGAGTTATGATGAAAATTATATTAGGAAGATTCGTGAGTATATCAAAGTAAAACAGAATAAAAGAAAACAAGTATATTACAATCCTGGCAGAAAGCGTTCTGGTGGGAATTTTTAATTTTATGGAGGAAAAAGGAAATGGCAGCTAGTAAATTAAAGTTCACAAGAACAACTACAGATAAATTAACAGTAAAGGCAGGTACACTCTCAGAGGATTGTACTACTATTACATACACAGATGAGAATGATATGGAGCAGGAAGTAAAGGTAGCTGATCTGCTTACTTCATTTAAGAATCAGGTAATTGATTTTACTGTTGCGTTAAAGACAGATGAGGAGCTGGATGTTCCGTCTGATGAAGAGTAGAGAGTTGGTGAATGATTGTTTAATATTGAAAAATTCAAAAAAGAACTTTCAAAATATGGACTAACTCTTGAAACATATGACAAGATTATCACAGATATTGATTCAAAAATTGATGGCGAAAACGACTACGATTGGTCAGAAATTAAGGATAAATATGGAATTAATTGTAATTCAGACACTATTCGTAAGTCCTCTTCTACTCCGTTTGGAGGTAAGATGAGAAGTGAGTATGAAAAGTATAAGGCTGGATTAAATCAGAATGTGTCTGAGAATAGTGAATTGGACGTAAAAATTCAGGAATTAAGACGAGAGAAAATAAAACTATCTGATGCTAGAGTTGAATATAATAAACTCATTAGGCAGGAGGCTCGTAAAGAATCATATGCTGATATGGTTAAAAGAATTATTTGCGAAGATGTTGAACCAATGAATATTCCAGTACATTATACGTTATTTAACAGTTCAACAGATTTACTTGTGCATTTAACAGATATTCATACTGGAATTGAGATACATAATTGGAAGAATGATTTTGATGAAGATATTTTAAAGAAACGAATAGAAAAATTCACCTCTGATATTTTAGATATTCGAGGTATGCATGAATCAGAAAATTGTTATTTAGTTATTGGAGAAATTCTTAGTGGAATTATTCACAATAATCTTCGATTACAGAATAACATGGATCTTATGGAACAGTTTAAATACGTTTCAGAACTGATTTCTGCTATGCTAATTAGATTAGCAAATCATTTTAACCATATCTATGTATATACAACGCCTGGTAATCATTCTAGGATTTCCCCTAAGAAGGAAGAAGCTTTAGATGGCGAAAATATGGACATACTGCTACCTTTTTATTTAAAGGCAAGAATGCAAAATGTAAAAAATATCACTATTTGTGATAATACAATTGAGCCAGAAATTGCAATGTTTAATATTCGTGGCAACAATGTATTTGCTGCTCATGGTCATAAAGATTCACCAAGTAATGTTGTGCAGAATTTTACAATGATGTTTGGGATTAAGCCAGGCATTGTTCTTCTAGGACACAGGCACACAAACTCTATGGAGACTGTGTATGATACAAAGGTAATCCAGTCAGGGTGTGTATCAGGTAGTGATAATTATGCCACTTCTATTAGAAAGACAAATAGACCAGAACAAACCGTATCCGTTATTGGAGATGGTGGATTGATTTGCTTATATGATATACAACTTGACTAAATTAAATAACAATTGTAGCCCACTGTTCGGCTCAGTTTGGAGTAATTGTGGAAGCAGATATTCACAGCTACAATTAATATATTATTTTTTGGCTGACGAAGCCACTATCAGAGGGAGCGTACCTTATATGGATGCTACCCTCTTTTATATTACAAAAAATATTATGGAAAATAAAGGAGAATATTAAAAATGAATAAGACAGATTTAATTAAGAATGTAAGCACACAGATTGAGGGAGCTACACAGAAGGATGTTGCTGTTATTGTAGATACAATACTTGAGACAATTATTAATACAGTTGCATCTGGTGAGAAGGTATCTCTTGCAGGATTTGGTAATTTCGAGGTAGCTGAGAGAGCTGCAAGAAAAGGCAGAAATCCAAAAACAGGTGAGCCATTAGAGATTGCAGCTTCTAAGAGTCCAAAATTTCACGCATTAACTGGTTTTAAGAATGCAGTTAAGAACGCATAATCTGAAAGGTCGTGAATTGTTTGAAGAAAAATAAATATGAAGACATTCGGATGATTGATCTTGAGGATAAGGTTGATGACATTATCTCTATTTATATCAATAGATTATATCATACTGATAAAACAGTTGGTGTAATTGTAAATAAAGAAATTGCTGAGTATATCATGGATGAACTTCTTGCGCTTGATGAAACAAGTGTTAAAGAGATTGATCTTGTAGATCATATGAATATAGACGAATATTTAGTATCGGTTGATGATAATTGTGTAATCACTGTTGTCCCTATCGAGGACTTTAGTGTTCTTGATAAAACAGATATTTTCTACATTGATATGGATGGTGATATTTCGCAGGATATTATTGATTACTGCGTAAACGAGGATAAGGAAGTTATTCTGTTTGGTCAGGAAGATGACTGTGATGGTGATTGTGAGAATTGTCCTGCGCATGATGAGACTTATTTACATACTTCTGAAGACGAAGATGGAAATACTCACGGATTTACTGCTAGTAGGTCAGATGGTGACTCTTATATGAGTTATTCTTACTACTCTAGTGATGAATTGAGTCATGAAGATATTCAGAAGATGTTAAAGGCTTTTGGATTTTAGATTATAACATGTTTATGTTATAGAGAATCAGTGTGTAAGTGTTTAAGAGACAAATTTGCTGATTCTCATAAATAATGACAAGAGTGTGTGGTGTATGCCGCACACTCTTTTTGTATGGGTAGGTCGTATAGCGGCAATTACACCTGACTGTAAATCAGGCGCTTCGGCTTCGTTGGTTCGAGTCCAACCCTGCCCACTAATTTAATGTTTCTGTGATGGAAACAGAGAATAAATATATGTATTCATGATTGGTGTCATAGCTGATTGTGGGATTTATGGAACAGTAGGTACTTGGAGTAGCTACCAAGTATGTGAGAACCTATGCCTCTCTTCTACTGTTCTATTTTTAGTTATTGGCATAGGAGAAGGCATAGGTGAAAATTGTGAAAAATACAAAACAAAGAGAATTTAATATTGAGGATTACGACTATTATGTAAGGGAATATATTCAAAAAAGTGAAGAATTAGGCAACCAAATAAAATATGATTTATTGCGGAAAGAGCCATTTAACTTACCTGATGGTAGATGGTATATAAATAATTGCCCAGATAAATCAGTTAAAACATGGGCTGATTTTGTTGATTGGTGTGGTTTTGTAGCAAAAGGTAAAACACCATCAAAGGATAAAATGATAAAACTGATTTACAAATTACAGTCAGAAAAAGATAGAGCTTTAATGTATGATGATTTTAGAGGGAGAGGTTGCTATCATCCACCATTAGAAGTGATTAAAACTTATTGGGGAACTATTAATAATATGAAAAAGGAACTTGGATTAGAAATAATTCAAGAGTCCATGTTGGATAGAATTTTAACAAAAGATGAATTAGACCAAATGATAAAAGATATATGTAAATATGTAAAAGATGACAATAGAAATTTTATTACTACATCTGAAATAGACAGTGTTCATGAATGGTTGAATGCAGATTCTTTACAAAGGACAATTAAGAAATTTTATAATTGTAATCTACAAACATTATTGGCAAATGAAGGAATTTCTTTAGGCAAGAGAGGTCGAGGTATCACATTTGATTTTAGTGATGGTGAACATGTTACAAGCCAATTTGAATATATATTTTCAAAATATCTTAGAGAATTTGGATTAAAATATGGAATAGATTATTTTCGAGATGTAAAATATTCATCTTTTGTTCCATCTTATCACAGAAATATGAATTGTGATTATTTAATTCATACCAAAGATAATGATATTTATATTGAAATTGCAGGTGTAATTGAGGCATATAAAAATTATTTCTTTTCAAATAGGCAGATCACAAGCAGTAAATCTAAAGAAACATATCGTAAAGACCTATCTAAGAAACAAAAAATGTTTAAAGAAAATAATATTCATTATTATATTTTATTCCCTTGTGATTTGACAAAAGATAATACATATAACATTTTAAATAATGATTCTATAGAACTCAGAAAAAGCCTTGAAGCTTTTATCAAGAATAATATAGATTGGGATAAGGTGTCTAAAATAGGCGAATTAAAATATAGTGAAGAAATAAAATGGGGAAGAAACGTTATAGATTATAGTGAAGCAGTTTAGTTATTACTACTACTGCTTCTTTTTTATATGTGAAAGGAAGTGAGATTATTGAATGGTAAAATAGCAGATAAATTAGATCCAGTTACAGATGAGGAATGGGAAGAGGTTAATGAGTTTAATAGAAATATGGTTGAAGATTACCTCAGTAATCAGACTCATCTTTCACCACATAGTTTACATGCTTATAGGTCTGCATTAAAGATATTCTTCGTATGGGTTAAAAATAATCTGAATAACAAAAACTGCATAGAAATTAGAAAGAAAGAATTTCTTCGCTATATGAATTTTCTTGCTAATCGTGGACTATCTGAAGCTGCGATTAAATTTAAAAAGTCTTCTGTCAGTGCATTGAATAAATTCATCGAGAATTTCTATGATGAGGACTATCCTACGTTCCGTAATTACGTAACTGCGGAGATGCAAGTACCAAAAACAGGCAAGGTTTTCGCAAAAGAACCATTGACTCCTGATGAAATGGATCATTTATGTTCAGTATTAGCTGAACGTGAAGAATGGCAAAAATTAGCATATGTAAAGTTTACATATTCTACTGGATGCAGACATGCAGAGAGCTTACAGTTGCTCAAAGAGGTTGTCAATTATGAGCCTAAGAGAAAAATTGTAACAATTGTCGATGAGGATGGTAAAGAGCAAGAAGTAGAATCCGTATCTTATAAAACACATGAAATTCGCTGCAAGGGACGTAGTGCCGCTGGTAAGGTTAGAAAATTGCAGTTTGGACAAGATGTAATGGACGCATTAAAGAAATGGCTTGAAGTGCGTGGCGATGATGATTGCCCTTATATGTTTGTCGTAAAAACTAAAGATGGTTCAAAGGTGCGACAGATTGGATATAGTGCATTCAATGATTGGTGTATAAATGAATTTTCTGAAATTGTTGGTAGGAGAACAACTCCACATAACTTCCGAAGAAGCAGAGCAACCAATCTTGTATGTTATGACCATCGTGCATTGGAAACAGCACAGAAACTTTTGGGACACGAATCTTCCGAAACCACTCAGATGTATGTCATTCGTGAAGATACTGAGGATGCTGATGAAGCTTTCGTCTAATACTTCGTCTAATTTAGAGAATAATAAAATATATAAAGATTAGGTTGCGCCTTTACAGGCATATTGGATAGTGGTATTCAATAGCGTAAAACCTATGTCAACGTAAACCGACATTAATTTCCTAATCTTTTTTACTTTTAAATGGAGAATAATTATAAGCCGAATGCTCTGAGTTATGCACTCATCAAGGTTCTGTGAAAATCAGACGGACTAACAGACCGATAGAACTGTATTATCCCAATAAAGCCCTTATAAACAGGCACGAAAGGTATATATAAAAAGGTGACGATAATGTAGAGAATAAATAAATGAAGTGATCAACAGCTACTCGTAAAGCTGTATATGAAAGCACGAGGTAAAAATATTGAGTTAGTTGCTACTCTAAAAAGTACCTTCGCTACTGATCATTTGCGTTGTAATAATATAGTGTCCAAATATCGAAGCTAGATTCTTAACAGCCATCTTCGAGGCACACTATATCACATCTTGGCATTTCTACGTCCTTTAGATTGTAAGTCCTACTACTATTCTGTTTAGACTCTTGTAGCCAAGCAGTATCTTGGTGATATGATTACAATACATATGAATAACAAGAATCGTTTTCTGATGGATTATGTGCATTATTAGGATTGTGTGTTATTATATCGAGTCGAGTGCGCACGAATAACATGAATAGTATAACCTTCTCTCCTACCGACATCTAGGACAATCGGTTACTCTCAGCCTTAGAAATGAGAAGATGTTCGTGCTTCTCTGCGTTAATGAGAACCTTTATGAACAAAATCGTTAAGATTTTACTTGGAGAGGTGCTTGCACCTAGTCTTGGTTTTATAATATTAAAAGAGTAAAACAATCCACGGAGTTTTGTAAGAAATGGCAAACTGTCTTTTCTGATTTTTATAATGGAAATATCGAATTGTCGGACAAGAGACATGAAACCTTATCGAGAGGTCTTTACTCCGAAGACTGAAAATATGTGAAAAAATAATCAGTAAGCATGAATGGATTGTCTAACTTTCTATTCTAAATAACTGGATGTGTACAGTCCAATATCAGCTAGTTAGTGCTTTATGCTGATTATATAACATGGATCGTTCGCCTAGTTGGTTATGGCACTACCCTGTCACGGTAGAATAACATGGGTTCAAGCCCCATACGATTCGTTAGAGATACTTGACTTTATATTTTTCAAAGCACTCTGTAAAGGTTATGAAAAATACAACATTGGGGTATCGTCAAGCGGTAAGACATAGCACTTTGACTGCTAAATTCGTAGGTTCGAATCCTACTACCCCAGTTAGATCAAAAGGAAAACGAAAAAAATAAAAGAAAGGAGTATGTATAATGGCAAGTAGATTATCTATTGAAAATGATAGATTAAAAGTCGGTCAAGTAAAACGAGTAACATCGAATAATGGAAATAAAATTGATTCTATTACTCTTCTACTTAATGAATCTGTGGAAGTTTTATTTGCACCAAATGGAAACACATTGGAATTTACGGTATCAAATCCAAATATTGATATGAGCAATTTGGACTGTACTATTGATAAAGATACTTTAAGAGATTTAGTAATCAGTTTCAAAGACGCATACAACCAAATAATTACAAACGAAAGCGAGGGTACAAATTCATGAAATTAGATCAGAAATTTAATGTAGAAAATGATATTGCAAGTGTAGACATTATGGTTACAAGTCTTGGCACTGCTGATTTGACAAGTGAGCAGGAAAAAGAATTACTTGCAAATTACAATAAGTATATCGAGTATAGTAAAATTCAGTTCAAAGGAAATATCAAACTTAATAATGGTGTTCCAGAAGTAACAACAGATCCAAAAGACGATTCTACTATTGTTGAATTGGAGATTACGGATGTAACAAATGAGAGAAAACTTATCAATGAAGATTTAGCATTTCATTTTGAAAGAGATGTAACAAAATATCCTGATACAGTATTAAATACTGTTCTCGATAAGAAGGAACTGTATGCACAGGCTCAGTGTGTATTATTTGCTACGAAAGTTAAGGAGGCTGTTACTGAGAAGTTGGCTGAAATTCGTGCATTGAATAATACTTTTGAAGGAACTACAGAATATACTCTGTAAAAAATAATGGGTGGTACTCTTCCACCCTAAATATGCTCGGTTAGTCAAGTGGTCAAAGACCTCCGACTTTCTATCGGATAACATGGGTTCGAATCCCATACCGAGTATTATGCGGTAAGCCTGATGTCGAAGGATTTTGCTGTGGTGCACATACGGTTCTATCCCTGGTAGTTCATCACTTACTACCGCCCTATACAACTATAATCAGTTTGGCGACTGATTAATAAAGAAAGAGTCATTTCCTTTGGAGATGGTTCTTTTGTTATGTAGTATTGGCAGAGTTGGTATTGCACCTGATTGCTAATCAGAGGTCATCGTTTATTCGGTGCATAGGTTCAAGTCCTATATACTACGCTCATGCCGTGTGTCCGATTGGTCGAGGGTGCTGTCTTGAAAACAGTCTGGATGTAAAAGTCTTTGGGGTTCGAATCCCTAACACGGCGTATGCACCTATCTTTTGGCAAGAATGAAGTCTCCAAAACTTCTAACCTGTGTTCGATGCGCAGTGGGTGTGCTAAGTGAAGTAAATTGCACTTTCATTGGAAATTTAATATTGGAAATTATGAGAAGTCATTTCGTATGAAGTGGCTTCTTTTTTATATTGTAATAAAAGGAGGTGGTCGTTAGTTTGGCTACGACAAAAGAAACACAGCCCACAAAATTAACGGCTGCACAATTAAAGAAGAAAGTTGAAACACAAGAAGAAAAAATCAAATCCCTCAAAGAAGGGGCTTGGTGTTACATGTGTGATACTCATAAAGCTAAAGATAAATTTTATGTAAGTACAGATCCTATGAGTAAAAGTGGTCTTACTCCAATTTGTAAAGACTGTGCAAAAAAGATAGCGTTAAGAACTACAAATGGTGTTGATCAAGAGCCTACGAGGGAATCAGTGCAACTTGCCCTTAGATATTTGGGAAAACCTTTTCTCGAAAAGGTATGGGACTCAAGCATTCAGGAAGTTGAGAATCTTGCTTCTGGAAAAGTTAAATCTAATGTATGGACAGCGTATGCACGTCAAATTGCTATGCCAAATTATATAGGATTAACATACTTCGATTCAGACCATTTTGTTAAGGATAAAACTGAAAAAGAATCAGTAAAAGAACCAACTACTGAGGAAGAACTTATTGAATCACATGCAGGGTTGGATACATATGATAGTTTCTTAAAAAACAAAAATGATGTTATTCGATTGCTTAGTTATGATCCTTTTGAAAAGGAGGACGTTGCCGATCAACCATTTTTATATTCTCAATTGTTAGGAATTCTTGATTCTAGTGAAGATGCCAACGAAGATATGATGCGTACTTCTTCTGCTATTTCTATTGTTCGTGGATTCTTACAGCAATCTAAAATTGATGACACCATATCGAAGTTGATGTGTGACATTTCAAATATTGAACGCAATTCTGCAACAATAAAATCCCTACAGGAAAGCAAAGGTAAAATAACTTCGGTTATCACAAGTCTTGCTCAAGACAGTTGTATATCATTAAAGCATAACAAAAATGCAAAAAAAGGTGAAAATACATGGACTGGAAAAATCAAGAAAATTAAGAGTCTTAACCTGCGAAGTGGTGAGGTTAATGGTTTTGATATTGATACATGTAGAGGTATGCAACAGGTTCAGGAAATTAGCGATGCTTCTATTATGAAACAGTTGGCACTTGATGAATCTGAGTGGTCAGATATGGTTTCTGAAATGCGTATCGTTAACACTGGTCTTCGAAAAGAAAAGGATGCTTACCAAGAAATTAACAGAATACTATTAAGAGAAAATCTTGATTTAAGAGATACATTAAAAGAAAACAATCTATTAAATGAAAAACAGTTAAAAGATTTAAAAGATGTATATTCTGTCTTTGCAGAGTTTGATGAAGTTGAAGAATCTCCTGACGATGAAACAAAGGAGGTCACTGAAAATGAATCAGAATAAGCAAATGATTATGAATTATTATCAGAATGAAATTCTTGATTATGATAAAGATTTTTATAATCAATATGGAATATACGTAAAACCACATGGTTATTCTATTTCATCTCGTAAAATTGAGTCTTATATTCAAATTGCTGAAATTCAAAAATATCTGCAATGCAACCCAGTAAAAGCTATAGATCTTTTTTTTAACATAGAGCTTTTAGATGGGCAGGCACTTCTTGTACAAAGAAGTTGGGTTTGTCCAAATGTACTTGCTGTATGTACTCGTGGATATGGTAAAAGTACAGTTATTGACCTTGAGATAATGTCAAAAGATATGTGTTTTTGTAATGTATGGACATACATTGCAAGTGGTACAGGCGGTCAGGCTGAACAAACTTTTACTACTTTGGAACGACTTGCCAATGATAACATTGATACATTTTACGGTTCAACCGGTTCTTTATTCAAGAACGAGATTGAAATTAAAAATGCAGCAGGTGATGGATTTTCACACTCGTCCAATGGTTTTTCCTATTCATGTTATAACGGATCTATGACTAGGACATTGAACGGAAATATAGATGCCAAAAGAGGTATGCGAGGCACAGTAATTTTTGACGAAAGTGGTTTCTTGTCTGATGAAATGATGAATGTATATGGTGCATTCGCTGTTGTAAATAAAAGTTTAAAAACAGGTAAAGATGTAGATGGTAATTCAATTGATCCTATTCGTCAAAGGTGCTTACCACGAGATTTGTCGTATCAGAAATATTATATAAGTTCAGCTTCTTCAACTGATACTCAATTTTGGAGACTGTATCGTGACTTTTCTAAACAGCAAATTATGGGAAATCCAGATTATTGTGTTTTACATATAGATTGCGAACAAGCATTTAAACCAACTCTTAGGGGAGAATTAGTCACCCCTCTTCTATCTCGAAATACTGTTGAATCGGAAATGAGAACAAACCCAGAAAAAGCAAGACGTGAGTATTATTGTATTTTTACTACAGATGCTGGCACTGATGCAATTATTCGTAGAGGCGTTATTACACGAAACGAAGAAACAAGAAAGCCTCTTCTTTACAATGATACAGGTGATAAAAAATTCGTCATCACATATGATCCTGCTAGAAGTCGAGATAATTCAGTAATTCTTGTTGGTGAAATTTATGAATACGAACAGGTAGACGGAAACATTGATACAAGAATGAGATTGGTAAACTGTATTAATCTTATTGATGTTGGTAAAAAAATCAAATCTCCTATGCAGACACCAGATCAGATTGAATATTTAAAAAAAGTAATTCTTGATTATAACGGTGGAGCTGACGCATATGGAAATATTGTTGGTGTATACATTGATGCAGGTAGCGGTGGATCTGGTGTTAATATAGCTGATTATTTAATGCCAGATTGGACAGACTCTGCTGGCATTGTTCATAGAGGCTTAATAGATAAAGAATACTCTGCCGATTATGTTAAGAAATTTCCAAATGCAGTAGACAAAGTACATCTTATGTCTCCTACTGGTTACAAATCTGAAATGTATGAAGCAATGATAGAATTGATGAATCAGGATAAAATCAGTTTTACAGCACAATATGACCATAAAGGCTATCTCACTGTTTTTGATGTTGATGAGAAAAAATTGGCTAAAGAAAAAGAACGAATTTCTGCTGAACTCAGAAAACAAAAAGTTAATGAAAAGGAATTTGAAACTAAGCTCAATGAAGAATTAGAGAAAATTGAATCCGTTAATACAAAAACTATAAAACTTGATTGGCAGGATGAAATTGCTCTTGCTAACATTGATGCTTTAAAAGAAGAACTTGTAAATATGGTTCGTAAGAAAAGAGATTCTGGAAAAGATTCATTTGAACTTACGCCTGAAAAAGCCAATAAGCTCCACGATGATCGTGCGTATACGGCGTGTATGGCTTCTTACGCCCTCATGTGTGAACGTAGAAAAGCTATTACAAATAGAAAACGTCCAACCAACACAAATGATCTTATTAACAAACTTCCAATCCGTCAAGGCAAAAGATTTTCAATGTTTAATTAAAGGAGGTGCATTAACGAAAAATGCCAAGAACAAAGAAAGCGGATGCTAATGCACCTGCTACAAATACAACTAAGAGGACAAACTCAACATCCTCTTCTATCCACTCAAAGCAACCAACGGCTGCTGAGATGAAAGAATTTTATGAAAAAAATAAACGTAGGATTGAAAATTTTAATTCAGCGAATGAAGCTTTTACTAACTTTAGAGATACTTCAAAATCAACAACCTACACTACTATTAGTAACTTTAACAAAGAAGATTTGCGAAGTTATTTACAAAATATTACTTCTAACGAAGTCAATTTACGAAATTTATCAAGATATCTTTATTATCGTTCACAAGTATATTTCAGATTAATTGCATATAATGCGAATATGTTTTGTTTAGATGCGAGAACTGTTATTCCCGATTATGATTTGGTTGAAGATAATGATAAAGATGCGATGGTAAAATCATACAATGATACGCTAAAGATTCTTGATAAAATGAATTTACAGTATGAATTTCTCAAAGCATATATGACATGTTTTAGAGAAGACGTATTTTATGGTTGTTATTATTTCAACCCAGAGTCAGATGGGAAAACGCCATTCTTTATTCTCCCACTTCCAGCGGATTATTGTAGAATTTCTGGTGTATATACAGACACAGGAGATTTTACATTTACGATGAATATGGATTATTTTAAAAGGAACAAAGACTTATTAGACCTTTGGGGTGAACCGTTTGTTTCTATGTATAATAAATCGCAGCAAAGCGGAGAAAGTAAATGGCAACCAATTGGAGAGCAAGGTGTATGTTTGAAATTTCATGCTGAAGACTGGGAAACTATTGTTCCTGTATTTAGTGGATTGTTAAATTCGTTAATAAATTTATTGGATCTTGAAGATATTCAGAGTATTGCAGATCAACAGGAAATATACAAAATGATTTGGATGGAACTTGAAACATTGTCTGGTGCAGACGATGTAAATGAGTGGAAAGTTGATCCAGATTTAGTATTACCTTATTGGCAGAGAATGGTAAATGAAGCTTTACCTGACTATACTTCTGCTGCTATTATTCCTGGAAAAATTAATCAAATTAGTTTTGATAGTGACAAGGCAACAGATACAAATAAGGTTGAAAACGCTACAAAAACAGTTCTTAATACTTCTGGTGGAGCGCAAATCTTAAATTCTAGTTCTATTTCAGGTTCTACGGCATTTAATGCTGCCATTAGAGCAGATACAGAATTCGCTATCTCTATGCTTTTACCTCAGACACAAGCCATTGTAAATAGAATTATATCTTATTATGTTGATAATCCAAGTTTTGTTAAGTTTATCGAAATATCTGTTTATACAAAAGATGCTTATAAAGATAATATTCTCAAAGACAATACATACGGTCTTGCGCCAAAATTATTGGTAAATAGTCTAAATGGTTTTTCAGAAAGAGAAACATTGTCTCTTCATTTCTTAGAAAACGAATGTTTAAATCTTAATTTTGTCCCAGTTCAAAGTTCACATACAACATCAAATACAGGTGATAATGAAGGAGTTAAACCTACTCTTTCTGATGACGAAATTTCAGATGATGGCGAAGCTAGTCGTGATAAGAAAGATAAGGCTAAAGGCTAAATAAGGTGGTATCTTAATATGAAATACAATTTTATTAAAACCTCCGACAAGGAGACAAAGGAAAATCTTCTCAAAGAAGGTTTTAAATTGGTATCTCAAGATGGGAACGTGGTAACATTTTTGAATAACCACTCTCTCACTTTTGAAAATACAAACAATAAAATTCAGTATAGCAACATGCTAACATTTTAACCACTCTCCTATCTTGAGTGGTGTATCAATTAAGAAAGGAGGAATAGGTTAAATAATGCCAAAAAAGAAGAAAAGACGAATTATGTCTATTGATGAGCTGTATGAATTCTGTCTAAAAAATAATTTTGCTCATTTTGATAGTAATGAATTCGGTAAAGAACTTATGGTTCGTATGAATGGTAATTTTGAAAAAACTTCCAAGGATGAAGATAAACATAAAGAGTCTCTTACCCCATTCGTCAGTCGTGCATTTCACGATCATGTCAATCTTAATAAATCGGAAATCTCAGAAGAATCTTTTAATGAAAATGTCCCATCGGCAAACTTTCGCCCAATCTTAGCACATATCACTACCAATTCAGATAATGAATTAGATTTCGGTAGTCATGATTATTATGTGACTACTGACAAGGATGGTAATGACAAAGTTGTATATGAAGAACAGCCTATCGGTGTTATTGATGGTACTAAGACTACTATTGAATATGACGAAGACGCTGGCGTAAATCGTGCAGTTTTACATGGATATTTATATGACGAATATTGTCAAGATGCTATTGAGATTCTAAATAGACGTGGAACTGTAGATTGTTCAGTGGAATTGTGCATTAGGGAGTTATCATTTAATACTGCTAATAAAACATTGCAGTTAGATGATTTTTATGTATCAGGTCTTACTCTTCTGTCAAAGGATGTATCTCCTGGTATGGCAGGAAGCAATTTCAAAATTGAAGATTTTGCTGTAAATGCGGAAACAGTAACATTTAACACAGACAACAAATTGGTTGAAACTTTAGAGAAATTAACTAATATTCTTGAGAGTTTTGATATAAATCAAAAATCAAAGGAAGGAGGAACAAATAACAAAATGACAAAATTTGAAGAGTTACTTGCCAAATATGGTAAGACTGCTGAAGATGTAACATTCAACTATGCAGAAATGTCAGATGAGGAACTTGAAGCAAAATTCGCTGAGATGTTTGATGATGACAATTCAGATGGAGACAATTCAGATAACGGAGAATCTGGTGAGCCTTCCAATGATGGAGAAAGTAATGGTGAAGGAACTTCTGATTCAGATGGCGATGAGGGAGGAAGTCAGACTTTTGAAAAGATTGTTCGTACATATGAAATCAGTCATGAAGATACAAGATATGCACTTTACCAGCTTTTATCTGAATATGAAGACGCTGATAATGAGTGGTATTTTATCAACGCTGTTTACGATGATCATTTTACATATGAGAACTGGAATGGTGATAAAATCTTCGGTCAGAATTATACAAAAGACGGTGATAATGTAGCTTTTGATGGAGAAAGATACAATTTACATCGTGAACTTTTGACAGATAGTGAATTTGCAGAATTACAGTCTATGCGTTCAAACTACGCTGCACTTAAAGAGTTCAAAGAGACAGCAGAAAAGAATGAACTTCATGCAAAGCGTGAGGAAATTCTTGCAAATGAAAACTTTGCTTCTATTTCTGAAAAAGATGAAGAAGGAAAATTTATTAATAAGGATTTTGAGAAACTGTATACAAATATGGATAACTACTCTCTCGAAGATTTAGAGAAGGAAGCGAAACTTATCTATGCAGATTCTAATATGAAGACTTTTGCAGCTACCACTGAGAGAACTCAGGGAAAGTCAACTGTGAAAGTATTCGCTAATGTAAACAAGTCTAAGAAGGATAACCGTTACGGAAATCTTTTTAGCAAATAAAACAAAAAAATATAAATCGTTGTAATGGCACTCAAATTGAGTGTCTTTTTTAATGCAAAAATTTAAGGAGGATAAAACATGATTCAGGTTAGTATTGCAAAACATGCAGTGGCTTTCCCTTCTAAGGTTCTCGCAAGAGATGGTGGAAAGCATATTTATCACATTCAGTTAGCAGAAGCAGCAAGTGCTTATGTAGACAATGGTTGGTTCGTTGGTAAGGGTGAATTCGTAGAGTTAGATCTTTATAAAGCAGTAGCACCTACTTCATTTGAAGGAAAGGTTGTTGGTAAAGCGGATAATGGAAATTTTTATGTAGAGGTAGTAACTCCTGGAGATGCCCTGTTTGTATACCAGGTGCCAATGATCGAGGAGACATATAGCAATACATTTAAGAAAGAAAGCAACTATACAAATGCTCCTACTCAGGTAGTTAGAGCTTATGAACTCGCAGTTGGTGACGTAGTTGAAATTTCAGCAGATGGATTTTCTGGTGACATCGCTGTTAAGGACGGTGTTGAACTCAAAGCCATTTCTGGTGTAACTGCCGCTATGCAGCTTACAAAGAAAGCCTAATTTTTGAGAAAGGAGAAATAAATAAATGTTAGATACAAGTGTAAAAAATCTTATGTTTGACCTCGGTGCAGGTCGTGAAATTTATGATGCCGATTCTAATCGTGTAATTTCTAAGGCAGAAGCTAGTGACACAATTAGAAAGGCTTGTTTTGAATACCTTGGACTTACTAAGGATTCTTCTAATAAGCAGATTAAGAGAGCATTAAATTCTGAGAGAGGAACACAGTTCTTCGAGGTAATTGAGGAAATTATTGATACTCAGATTGCTCATGGTCTTTCTGAGAATGAGTTTTTCAACAATTATGTTGAGTCAAAGAATATGAAAGATGGAGACGTAAATGAATTCTGGGCTGATGATGAAGTATTACTTACTGTAAGCAAGGTCAGCGGTGACGCACATGACTTATCCATCCAGCGTTTAGGTTCTGGTCAGTCTTATCATGTTGATACAGCAGTATACGGTATCAAGGTTGGTGGAGATATTCGTCTCTTCTTAACTGGTCGTAAGGATTGGGGTGCTTTCGTAGATGCGGTTGTTAAGGCTTATATTCAGAAGGTTCAGACACTCATTTCTTCTCAGTTTGCAAATGGTGTAAACCTTATTCCTGTTCCTGCTACTCTCAAGGGTACTGGTGCTTTAGCTGCTTCTACAAAGGCTCAGTTTGATGCAATTATCGAAAAGGTTGGTGCTGCTAACGAAAGCGGTGTTGTAATCATGGGTACTAAGACAGCATTAAAGTCTCTTAATGCTCTTACAAAGGTTGATTGGGCTGATCCTGCTAATTCAATCAAGGAGTCTGTAGCAAACACAGGCATTATCGGTGGTTATGAGGGAACACCTCTTATGGAGATTCCACAGAAGTTTACTGATAAGTCTCTTGCTACTCCTATCGTTGATAACAAGAAGCTCTATATCATGCCAGCAGTTGATGATAGATTTATCAAGTTTGTTGACTATGGAGAGACTGAACTTGAAGTAAACGAAAAGGGTGCTACTAAGGATGATATGCAGTCTTATGAGGTACAGAGACGTATGGGCGTTGCAACTCTTATGACTCGTTATCATGGTGAGTGGGATCTGTAAGATTTACTTATAGATTGATTATAAGGAGAGTGGTAATCCACTCTCCTATTTTTGAAAGGAATTGAAAGGAATGGCATATACAAAGAAAACTACTACTGCTACTGGTAGCACAGAAAAAGTAACAAAAACTACAGAAGTTAAAGAAGATGTAAAAACATTTTCACCCGAAGATACTGTTCCATGTCGTTCATTAGTAAGTGGTGGACTTTATATCGAGGGAGCACGTTCACATATTCTTTATAGTTGGGCTGATTGTGGAGATGTAGTTGATGTTGAATATAGAGATTTAATTTATCTCGTTAGAACTCGTGAAGATGTAAACATTTATTCACCAAGAATTATTATTGAGGATGAAGATTTTGTTGAACAGAATAAGTCTGTAAAAGATTTATATGAGTCCATGTATGAAACAAGTGACTTAAATGAGATTTTAAATCTTCCTGTTCCGCAGATGTCAGAAACAATTAAAAAGCTTCCAAAAGGTGCAAAGGAAGCCCTTAAAGGTATTGCTTCTACAATGATTGAATCTCATGCACTTGATTCAGTTCACAGAATTAAGGCTCTTGATGAAATTTTTGGTACAAAAATGTTACTTACATTAGTTCAGGAATAGTAAAGGAGGCTCACAATGACGCTTCCATATGAAACAATTTTTTCACGAACAAGAGGACGAATTTCAGATCCGAAAGAACTCTCTCTTGACGAAAACGATTTGCTTGAAATTTATACAGAGCGATTAAGCAATGTAATCTCTAATCCAAGGGTGCGTAGACTGTTCTCTTCTCTCACACTCGATGATGAAATTCAACAGTTGGATTTTACGCTGAATAATTCAGTAGATGAAACGGCTGATATGAATTTTGTCGTAGGAATTCTTGTACTTGGAATGACGATTGAGTGGCTACAACCACAGGTTGATTCTATTATGCATACATCAGTAATGATAGGCGGTAAAGAAGAAAAGAAGTTACTTGACAATCATAAAAATATGATTGATCGTCTGGATTCCATGAAAATTGAATTAAATAAACGTATTCGTGATTACGGATATATGTATAATTCCTATATTAACACGGAGTCCTAATATGCAATACATATATGGTGACTTTACAGACAAGCAAATCAATGAAGCAGTTCGTGCAATGCATGGTGATATTCACAAATTACTGCTCTATAAAGACAAAACAATTGAAGAGAAAATATTTGAAGATGATGAAGCATTTCTCGTCTTCTTTGAGAATGTTATGTTTAAATTAGGTGGTACAAAAACCTTATTTAATAATAATGGACTTATGGTAACTCTTATGGCGACTTTACAAGGTGCTATGGATAATTTCAAGAGTGACCATTTTAATTACAAAAAATTCCGTAGGGCAATCTTAGATTCTCACGGATATATAAAAGCAATGTTTGAGGGAGGTGTAAGCGATGCCGAGTCTACAAACAGCTAGGCGTGTCGCAAACGCCAAGAACAACGGTGCTAAAACGATTGGTCAGATTTATAAGGAACAGTCTGATTGGGCGATGGAACAGACTTGGGATAATGATATCCAGAGTAAAATCTGTTATATCTACGACTTCTATCATGACGATCAGCCACGATTAGCTGAAGGTATGACATATGAGAATACAACTAAAACACGCATAGATGTAAAGTTTATTGTTAAGTCATATCAGTCTATGGATAAAGACCAAGTAGAATATTACATTCAGTTTAGACCATCACAGGCAGTTCGATTTTCAGAAAATGATGAATTATATTATTTTGAAACTGATTACAAATCTGTTTATGGAAATACATTTCCTGTAGGCGAATACATTGATATTCCAGACGATAGAGGAGTTTATCATAAATGGTTGATTTGCCGTGAAGAAAGAGCAAACCAATTTCCGAAGTATCTCGTTCTTCCATGTGATTATGAATTGTGTTGGATTGAAGTGAATGGTAAAGATAGAATTAAGCGTAGAATGTGGTCTGTTCTTCGTATGCAAAGCAGCTACACTATCGGGCAGTACACGGATCGAGTATTTACAAGAACTGATAACCAAAATAAAATCTGGCTACCGTTAAATAAACTTACAGAGAAATTCTGGTATACTAATAGCGAAGATACTACAATGAGAATTGTTGTAAGTGCTCCTACTGAACACCCTCTAATATGGGCATGTACAAAAATTGAGAATATTCAGCCTATAGGCGTTCAGAAACTTACAATCTATCAAACTGTTTGGTCTGACAATAGAGATTATATTGAGAAAGACGAAAATGGTAACATTATTGGTATGTGGGCTTCATATTTCGATTCAGAAATTGCTCCAACAGATCCATCTACTCCAACCACTCCCCCATCTTCCATTGTAGCAAGAATTTCAGTATCCACGTCAACTATCAAAATTGGTGGCAGTTATAAAAATCTTACAATAAATCTATTTAATGATTCCAATGAAGATATTACAACTGAATATGCTGATGCAACCTTTACATGGACTTGTTCTATTAATAATGAAGACTGGACTGATAAAGTAACATGGCGAGCTGGTACAGAGTACAACCAAAAGAAAGTAAAGTTTCCTAATGACACTTCTACTATCGGCAAAATATTGTCTGTTAAATGTGAAATCACTAAGGATAACTTGCCGATTGAATCTGAAATTTTACCGTTGGAATTAACTGAATAGGAGGTGTTTTTATATGGCAGAAAAATTAATTACAAAGAATGATTTGTTAAATAAACTTCGTGCATATAGAACTACTCCTGATGATGAAAATATTCAGTATAAGAAAAAGATTGAGAAAGCACTTATGCTTAATCCATGTCTTTTATATGCACTTAATGAAAAATCATTAGAATCAGAACTTTTTGATGATGATGGCAATATCAACTGGGAATGGAACGAAGAAACAAAGGAATACGAACCTCTTGGTGAATGGGATAGATATTTTGGTGGAACATCTAATATCCGTCCTTATTTGTTTATCCCTGATACTCAGACTGAGGTAAAACATTATATCTGTTATCAAGTATCTTTTGATGAAATGCCTCGTTATCAAGATACATTAAAGTATACAAATGTTACATTTACTATTTTTGTTCATGGTAATGACAGAAATGATAAATTAACTGGTATTCCAAGACACGATCTCATTGCTTCTATTATAAGAGAGCGATTTAATTGGTCAAATATATTTGGAATGCAAACACATCTTGTATCTTCAAAAGAGTCCACAACAGATAATAATTATATCGTTCGCACCCTTGTATTCCAAGTTGTTGACACTAATGGAATCGTTAAGACTACTAATGGTATAACGAGTACAAATAACTATCAGTTAAGGCGGTGATATTATGTCACAGCAAAATACTGATATGTTAGACGGACTTCAAGCTGCCGTTATAGCTGAAGCCCAAAAGAGAAAAGAGAATACACAAGAATATAAATTTGATCCACTTAAAATGTATTTTAGAGAAGATTACCTTGTTAAAGGTATTCGTATTGTACAGCCGACAATAGGTGATATTCTCAATATGGGTGAATCAAAATTTTATTCTGGTCTTTCGCCTTTTCTATATAATTCTACTTCTATTCGTGTAATGTTATGGGATTTACCACAACGAATAGATTGGTGCAAAGTAAAAGATATTGAAGTATTTGGTATGTTGAAAAGTATGACAGATACTGATAATTCGGCAATTCGATTGTTATTCCCAGATTATAGAATTGAACATATGCAGTTAATGCAGTTTAAAGAAAAAGATTCTGATAAACCTCAACTGTGTTTATATGATTCTGAAAATGATTTTATTTTAAAAGAATCTGAATATATGGAAATAGCTGAATATATCAGAACCTTGCTTAATATCCATCCAAAAATAGAAAAAGCAAAGGGAAAGACAACAAAACAGTGGATGATAGATGAAGATAAAATGAATATGGTTCAGAGAGATGAGAAAAATACTTCCACTCTTCTACCACTTATATCAGCTTGTATAAATCATCCTGGTTTTAAATATAAATTACAGGAACTTAGAGATGTCGGAATTTATGAGTTTATGGATTCTGTACAGAGATTACAAATATACGAATCTACTCATGCTTTAATGGGTGGAATGTATTCAGGATTTGCAGATATGTCTAAAGTTCCAAAAGAACAATTTAATTTTATGCGTGAATTGCATGAATAGTTAGAAAGATTGAGCGATTTATATCGCTCTTTTTTAATACAAATTTTTATTATAAGGAGGAATTAAATTATGGCATTTAAACTTGGTGACGTAATTATTGACCGTCTTCAGTTTGGTTATGGTGCTACAAAGACAAAAGCTCTTTATGCACTGACACAGTTGACAAATGCAACTATTGATATTACTGCTGACTCAACAGATATCAAAGATAAAGATGGTAACTTAATTTATAGAAAGTATTCAGGTAAAAGTGGCGAGGTTACTGCTACCAATGCATTTATGAACCTTTCTGTAATTGAAGCTATCTCTGCCCAGGATGCTGAACTTGCTTCCGATACTAACACGATTGTTATGCCTATCTTTAAGATTGTAAAAGCAGGTGAGACACTTGATATCACAGATGCTGTTGAAGATTCATTTATTGTAAATGCTCTTTCAGCAAATGGTTCACTTGGAAAGGCTTATACAAAAGGTTCTGCTACTTCTGCAACGGAGTTCAAAGTAGACACAGAGACAGACCATAAACTTACACCGCCATCAGATCCAGAGGAAACACAGTACCTTGTTAAATTCAAAAAGAACGTTAAGAGCGGTGCTAAGATTACGATTTCTGGCGACAAATATCCAAAAGCTCATGAATTATACTTCAAAGCTCTTGCAGTTGATAAATGTGAAATTGGAAGCTATCGTGCTTGTATTATTCATATTTCATCATTCATGCCAAGCCCAGAAGTAAGTCTTGCGCTTCAGGGTGGAGATTCACAGACAATGGATTATAAGGGGGCAATCCTTACAAATGCATGTTCTACATCTCAGGATATGGTTGAAATCTACTTTGTAGACGAAGAAGAGGAAGTCTAATCTTTATACAACCAAAACATATTTAGAAGAGTGGTCTTCCACTCTTCTATTATATTAAGGAGATGAATGAATGAGCAAGAATGATTTAAGAATGTGCTGTGTTTGTCATAAGGAGTATTCGTTTTGCCCAGTTTGCAATCCAGAAGACAGATTAAAACCTACATGGCATTTTGCTTATTGTAGTGAAAATTGCAAAGATATTTACAATATTACTTCTTCTTTTGAAAATGGAAGACTATCTGATATTGATGCAAAAGCAAAATTAGAAAAGTTAGATTTAAACGAAAAAGATAATTTTGGAGAAAGTTATCAAAAATCTATAGACTCTATTATGAAAGCAAAACCACAAGTTGTTACAAAAGAAAATAAAAAGACAGATGTTAAATCTGTCAAAAAAGATATTTTTACAAAAGTCGAAAACGAGGCTGAAAGTAATGTTGAATAGTGATTTTAAATAAGGGATTATAACATACTACTATTCAATGTTGTAATCCCTATTTTTTACGCCATTCAACCGAGGAATAAAAAGGAATGATAATAAAAAGTAATTTAAAACCAAGAGACTATACTGAAAAAGAAGCTGTTCGTATATATAATCGAGATCAGCAAACATTTTATATAGATTCTAATGTTTATCCAGTAGATGTATATACAAGTTATAGTCCTAAATGTGAAAGAAAAATTATAATAATGACTTTCATAAGAGAGGATACAAAAGAAGTTTATAAAAAATGGCAAGATTATGAAACAGATCAGCTTAAACGCCCAAATTAGGGCGTTATTTTTATACACAAAAATAGGTTACTCAAGACAATGAGCATAAAAGTAGATGTCATACCTGTGAGTGAACGATTACAGAATCAATAGTCAGGTCACTGCTACTCTCCTATTGAGCAAAAGGAAAGGAGAAAATATGTCATATACATTAAAAACAGATTTAGCAAATAGGTCTAATTATGGTGGACAGAGAAACACTAATAAAATTAAATATCTTGTCTTCCATGCAACATCAAATGATGGTGATACAGACGAATCAAATGCGAGATACTTTAAAACTCATGTTGTGAAAGCTTCCGCTCATGCATTCGTTGATGACAATTCAGTTACTGTATCTGTTCCTGCAAACTATGTAGCTTATTCAGTTGGTGGAAAACGTTATTCTGATTACAACCGTACAGGTGGAGCTTCTATGTATGGTAAAATCACTAATACAAATTCTTACAATATTGAAATGTGTGATTACAATAAAAATGGATTTTTTGATTTTACAGAGGCTACATTAGAAAACGCAGTTGCCTATGGTAAATATATTATGAATTTATATAACATCCCGATTACAAATGTTTATATGCATTTTGATGTTAATGGAAAACATTGCCCTGTTCAGTGGTGGAATAAACTAGAAGAATGGAACAAATTCAAACAGCGTTTAGGAAACACAAATGTTTCTTCTACTGTAGCACAGGAAACGCTTTATACAAAAACACAGTTCATTAAAGATGTTCAGAAAGCTATTGGTGCAGGGGTTGACGGGAAAGCCGGTAGAGAAACATTATCAAAAACTATAACTGTATCTGCAACTACAAACAGAAAACATGCTGTAGTTAAACCAATCCAGAAATATTTAAATTCAAAAGGATTTAATTGTGGCACGGTAGATGGTTGCGCAGGTTCAAAATTTGATGCTGCTGTAAAAGCATATCAGAGAGCAAACGGATGTATTGCAGACGGTGTAATCACGGCAAAAGGTAAAACATGGAAAAAATTGCTTGGGTTATCCTAAGCGGAAAGTGAGGAAACTATGGATTTAACATTTTTAGCAAATTTTGCAGTTCCAATTATTGTTGGAGTTTGTTTATGTGTTGGATACGTAATTAAGAACGTTATTACTACAGATACAATCAATAAATATATTCCATTAATTATGGCAGTTTTAGGTGTTGTACTTAATATTTGGATTAATATGTCATTTACTCCTGAAATCTTATTAGGTGGAATGTTTAGTGGTTTAGCAAGCACAGGTTTGTATGAAGCATTCAAACAGCTTATCAAAAAATAAGAAGGCGGGTTTATGAATGGATGCTATAGAAAATTTATTTAGTTTAGATTATCCATCTATTATCATGGGGGTTTTTATAATCATTCTTGGTGTTGATAAAGTTATATTTCTCCTTACAAAAGTCAAAAAATCTCTACGAATTAAATTTGGATATGAAGAAGACAAATTAACTATTGAAGACAGAATAACTACTTTAGAAAAACATGATAATTGGCAATACAAAGAGATTACTAAAATGTCTAAAGGTATTGAAAATATTGAATCTGAATTATTAGATAATAATTTAGAGAGAAAACGAAAATACATTTTAGATTTTTGTTCTTCTCTTTCCAATGGTCAAAAGCAGAATAAAGAAGCTTTTAATAATGTATTCAAAACATACAAAAAATATGAAAAGCTTTTAAGTGATCATAATATGGAAAACGGTCAAGCAGAAGAAAGCATAAAGTTCATTTCTGAGAAATATCAAGAATGTTTAAGAAACGGCAATTTTTAGCAACATTCTTTTAATTATATCACAAAAATTACCAATTCTGGTTAATATTTTCTTATGTATTATATGAATATACAAAATAATTCTAAGCATACTACATTACATGAAGAATAAAGTTGGTGAATATAGGTATAAACAGAATATATCAATATCAGAATTGTCCAAGAGATGCGGACTATCTTCTACTGCTATTTCTAATTTAGAAAATGGATATACTTCTGATATTTTATTATCTCATGCAGTCGCTTTATCTCTTGCGTTACATGTAGACTTATATGAATTATTTTGTATAAAGAGATAAAGGAGATGTATGCCTATGGGAATGTATTACAATGTAATTTGTGAAGAAATCGAAATAACAGGTGGAAAAGTAATTCATATTGACAAGAATTTAGGGAATATGAATGATGTCCATAAACTTGTCTGTGAAAATATCAGCAAATATCCAAACGCCAAATGGGAACTTTATTCTATGATACTTAATAACTAAAACCAATACATACCACAATTAAATATAAGAAATATGAAAGAGCGGTTTCTTCGGAAGCTGCTCTTTTGTTATGTAAAGGAGAGAATAATATACAAGAATTAAAATTAACATCTCCTATCGCACCTTCAGTCAACCACTATTTAGGTTGGAGAGCTATTTTAAAAAATGGGAAACCAATGGCGGTAGGATATAAAAAACCAGAAGCAATTAAATATCAGAAAGAATTTGCAAAATATGTAAAGACAGAAGCAAAAAAACAAAACTGGATTAAATCGGATGACAAATCACAGCACTATTATATGGATTGCATCTTCTATTTTGACAGAGTAGATAAAGATGCCAATAACAGTTTTAAGTGTCTTGCCGATGCGATTACAGACAGCGAATCCGTGTGGATTGATGACACTCAGTTATGTGAACGTGTACAAGGGATTTATTATGATTCAGAAAATCCACGAATAGAAATTACAATACGACCTGTTGACTACATTGGAGTTTTTGACAATGCTTCACAGTTTGATGAATTTAAATCTCACTGCATCGGATGTAAAAAATACAAACGAAATTGTAGTCTTCTAAAGAAAGCTATAGAAGGTCGAATTCAAAAAGAAATACATAATGGAGAATGTGAAAAATTCTCACCAATAAATGATTAAAGGAGAAAAAGTAATATGAAACTTTTAGAGTTTGTAGAAAAGTATAACGACATGGCAAATAACACATTAAAGGAACAGCTATTAAGTAAAATTAAAATCACTCCATATGTTTCAATCATTAAGAAAGATGCTTACGCACAGTTGATTGTAGATAAGACAACATTTGAGCAGGAAGCTTATGATGATAACGGAGTAACAAAGTATCGTAAAACAGATAAGATTAGAGTAAATTCTGTTGGTCAGTATGTACAGTTTTGTCGTGCAGTGATTGAATTATATACCGATCTTGAGATTGACGATGATGATAAAGGATTCATCAAGGGATATGATGCACTTAAATCATCTGGCTTACTCGATATTTTAATGGTTGGCTCTGATAAAACTGATCCACTTATTCCTATGAGTGAATTGAGTGAGTTTAAGACCATTTTAACAATGAAGCAGTCAGACACTCAGTTTAATGAGACAACCGCTCAGGCGTTTATTAGCAAACAGATTGGAAAGATTTCTGATTTGGCAAATGCTACTCTCACACCGCTTATGGATGTTGTAAGTAAGAAACTCGAAGAGATTCCAAAAGAAGATTTAGATAAGGTTGTTGAGTTTGCTAAGAATGGTGGATTTAAAGAGGTATAAGAATATGTATAAAGTAAAATTCGCAATTTTTCCAGAAGATATTTATAAAAGATTGGATCGATCAGAAAAAGAAAGATTTTCAAATGTAGTTTTTACTAAGGCAGAAATTGGTGAAGATGGCGTAGTAGAAATCACGGCAACTTGTACGTCAGATTCAGAAGATGAATCCCCTAAATGCCGCAGAAGATATTTATAATAGGAAATTCAAATTTCATGAGGTGTTTATACTTATAAAATCGAAAAAGCCGTGACTGGCTGCCACGGACTTTTCCACTTTCCTTGTTCGAGTAATGGTCGTCACCAAAACTCAGCTCCTATCCGATTTTATTAGTTCTCATCTCTGAACAGAATTCCAATCAGTACGCAAAGTACATTAAAGAATCCTGAAATGAAAGCTACTTGAATAGCCTCGCTCATACTTCTCTCCTTTCGTGATAGGCACGAGATTCAATTGGTAGAGTTGAGCTGTATGAAAATGTATACGAAGTATAAATATCACCTTCGCCTTTCTGTACCAAAAGGTACTCGAATAGGGTTAATAGTTACATAAAAATGTAAGTACTTACAGATAGGATTATATCACAGATTGTTGAAGAAATAAACAGGCTCTATATGTGTCAAAGCGTATAGGGTTTTTCTTATGGAGAGTTGTTATACTGCTTTCCTATTTTAGTGTAAAAATAGTGAAGTTATAGTGAAAATTTTGGAGGTGATGAAATTACATGTCGAATAATCAAAGTTCATTTTATCAATCATATATGAAAAAATTACAAGAAAAAGCAAAGGAAGCAGTTAAGGAAGCCCAAGAGAAGTCTTTTTCGGAATATTTTAATGTAGCAGAAAAAAAGATAAGAACTATATATAAAGATACTATTACGGATTTTTATAATAGCTACCCTAACCCTTTTTATGATAGGCGTGGAAGTTTATATGATTTAATTCAAACTAAAAAGGCTACTGATTATTTAAGTATATGGTTTGAACCCTCTTTAATTTCCTATAGAAATGGATACGCAGGAGAAGATGGTCTTTATGATCAAGTGTTTAGACAAGGCTGGCATGGTGGAGCAAATATTAATGGAGAAATGTTAGTTCCTTGGACTGCACCACCAGTCGAATACGATGGTAACAGAACGCCTTGGTCTTTTCCTGAACCTTGGAACAAAAGAGTTGGTATTAAGCATGGCTGGGAACAAGCAGAAAAAGCTTCAATATCACCACTTCAAGATTTTAAAAGAAGAATAGACCAATATCAAAAAACAGAGTATCAAAAAGATTATGAAAATATATGGAATAAATATAAATCAAATATAAAAATAGACATATAGGAGGTATAGAATGGCTGACGAAATAAAATTAAAAGCACCCACCGTTGAACAACAAGTTGTTGTTAATATCAATGGTGAAGATAAATTAAAATCATTTGCAGACACTCTTGATAAAATTTCCAATAATAAAAACCTTCAAAAATATTGGAAAACCCAACAAGATTTAATAAATGCTACTGCTGATGCTTATGGTAATTTTCAAAAGAAGGCTTCTAAAGACAATGCTTCTGAGTTAATTAAAGTGACAAATGCTTTAAAAGCAATGTCTGGAACAGATTTATCACATATCCTACCTGATTTTGATAAAATCTCGAAGAGTATGTCTGAAGCTCAAAAGGTTGCTGGTAATATTGATAGTGCTTTTTCTGTAAAAGGATTTAAAGAGGCGTTTGATTCTTTTGAAACATTAAAAGCGTATGGAACAGATGTTCAAAAATTATTTAGTCATTTCGGTGTAAGCTCTGATATTGGTGAATTACAGCAAAATGTTCGTTTACTAGAAGGTGAAGTAGAAAGACTTACTAGAAGATTGAGTGATGCAAAAAATGCCAATGAAGAATTGCGAAATGAATTTGAAAACTTTAAAGTTGGTTCTGGTTTTGCTGACAAATTAGACGAACTAGATAGATTAAAAGCAGAAATGCAAAATATTCGTGATGAGGCTACTCAGACATTCAATCAATTTTTAGATGCAAATAAAATTGATAGATACGATTGGTTTAGTGATGATAGATTTGCTGAATATTTTGAAAAATTAGAAAACGGTACTCTTACAGCTACAGACGCAATAAGACGATTTAAATCAGAATATTCTTACCTTCTTGAAGATAGCTATAAGTCAAACGGAGACTCATTTGGATTAGATCAATTACAAGTCTTTTCTACAAAATTTGATTCTATCTTTCACCAAGTAGAGGAAACATCAAATAAAATTAATGATATTCTCTCCAATGGTGTTATAGCGAAATCAGTACAAAATCTTAGTGAAGACACTACTCTATCCGATTCTCAGCGTTCTATATTTGGGAATATTCTTCAAGATGAAGAATCTCTAAAATCAATTACAGCCTTATTTCAGAAATTAATAGACGAAACTAATCAGACTAAGAACACAGAAGTCTTCAATACTGAACAGTTTACAAAACTTGAATCATTATTTAGAAGTATTGAGTCAAGTTTATCTTCTATTAAGGGAGTTCTGGTTGATGTCGGTGATGGTGAAGAATTATCTCCGTTATTAAAACAGCTTGATAATATCAGAGAAGCAACTTCTAATATTAAACTAAGTTTAAATCTCGATCTTGGTAACGAGGTGTCAGAACGATTAAACCAGAAAGTATCACAGTCAACCCAAAGACAGCTTGAAGCATATAGAAAACTCTTTTCTGCCATGAAAGGTACTGGAAAGACCAATAAGGAAATGCTTAAATTCTTTGAACCAGATGAAGCTAGTGCAACTGAGCTTATTGGTGCATATCAAGGAATTATAAAGAGAGCCGAAGAAAAATTTAAGGTCGGAAATAGTAATGTTTATAAGAAATTACTTGGTTCTACATATGATGATTTAAAAAAAGAGATAAAAAATGCTAATGCTCAGTTAGGTCGTGCAGAGAATAAACGTTCAGAGAATGGAATTCTTGGAGATTTATTTGGTAATAGTAAAGATTTATCTGGTGTTATTGAACAGTTAAATACCATTGTTTCTAAGCTTGATGAGATTTCTGTATCTGCAAAAGGATTTACTGAGACATTAAAAAATGGTTTAAATGTAAATGCTTCTGTAGATGAAATCGAAAAACTTACCAATAGAGTTAAAGAGTTAGAATCTGAATTAGCAAAGATTAAAACTCCTACTACTATTCCGTCTAAGGACATGAAAGACGCATTTCCTGATAAAGATATTTCTGCATCTATAGAATCTGCTACTAATTCCATCAAAGAAGAGAATAATGTATTAGAACAGAATACTCAGAAAGTTAAGGAAAATACACAGGCTAAAGAACAGAATGCCAATATAAATCTTAATAAATATAATAAGCGTTTGGATTCTTATAATGGTAAGGTTGATAAATATCAAGCAACTATTGACAGATTTAATAGTGGTGGCTGGACAAGTGATACATATTTAAAAAATGTACAGGCTGTACGTGATGCTGTCAAACAGTACGCAACTCTTCTCGACAATATAAAGACTAATCAAAATGGTATCACTACTGATGAGGATATTCAGAACTTAGACAAATACGAAAAGAAAATCAAAGAAACTATCGCTACTGTTACTAATATGTCTGCTTCTGAAAAGGGATATAGTCAATTAGCAGGACAAAAAGAAATTGATAAAATCAATAAAATACTTCGTGAAAATTCGGCAATGACTTCAGAAGCAAAAGCTAAAATTAAAGCATATAAACAAGAACTTATTTCTGGAAATCCTAGTGTAAGTTTGGAAAAAATACATGGCGAAATAATGAAAATTGTTAATGCTGAAGAACTTGCTGGTCGTGCTGGAAGAAGTTTCTTTGACACTTTAAAGAATAGCGGATTCCATCAGATTGCTGCACAGATGGCAGGAATGTTCGGTGTATATGATGTTATTAATCTTGGTAAAGAAGGTTTTAATGTTGTAAGAGAACTTAATACTGCTCTTACAGAAATGCGAAAAGTATCTGATGAGACTGTTCAAAGCTTGAAAGATTATCAAGCTACTACTTTCGATACGGCAGATGCGGTTGGTACAACTGCAAAACAGATACAAAATTCCACAGCAGATTGGATGCGTCTCGGAGAATCAATGAATCAAGCTGCGGAAAGTGCGAAAACAGCAAATGTACTCCTGAATGTATCTGAATTTGATAATATTGAAGATGCAACTAAGTCACTTGTTGCTATGGGACAAGCGTATAAAGACTTAGATAAAATGACTATCGTTGATAAGCTTAATGAAGTGGGTAAAATTGTTGCCCAAACATACAGTAATGTATGGTGCTATAAAAATATAGCATGGTAGATAACTATATCGGTTAAAGGATAAGGATATTCAAGACCGAGGAAAGACTTGATATTTACTATCACCAATGGAGGTGATAGATATTTCGAAAATTATAGATTTAACCAACCAAAAATTCGGTAAATTAACCGTCATTAAAAAAACAGAAAATCCTAATTCAAAGAAAAAACGTACATATTGGTTGTGTATATGTGATTGCGGAGAAACTTCTATCGTGGATACTTCTTCTTTAAAATCAGGAAAAACTAATCAATGTTGGAAATGTGCTCACAACGCTACAGGAAAGGCAAGGCGAGTAGATCTAACAGGTAAAAAATATGGTCATCTTACAGTTACAAAAATGATTTATAATTATAATGGAACAAAAAGAACTAAGTGTCTTTGTGATTGTGATTGTGGAACAAAAAATCATCTAACATCACCAGACAGTTTAAGTCGTGCAACTTCGAATACTTCTTGTGGTTGCCAAAAACGTAATTATATTATTAAAACATGTAGTAGAGATATAAACGGTCAAAAATTTGGACGATTAACTGTGCTTGAAACAATTTGGAATGAAGAATTTCCAAAAGTAAAATGTCAATGTGATTGTGGAAATACCGTTATATTGAACAAAAATTATGTACAAAGTGGACATACTCAGTCCTGTGGGTGTTTGCAAAAAGAAACGGCGTCTTTAACAAATACAAAGGATTGGACAGGTATCGTTTCTGATTATGGAGTAGAATTCATTTCACAATCAAGAAAGAACAAATCAGGGCAATGGTTGTGGAACTGTAAATGTCCTCTTTGCAATAAAATATTTGAAATATTACCTGCAAATATTATGGATGGTTCTACTACATCATGTGGATGTAAAATTCAATCTAAGGGTGAAAGATATATTAAATATATACTTGAAAATAATAATATTGAATA
>ERZ780203.60-NODE-60-length-133625-cov-15.051666_pt1 | contig 133625 bp, 114 predicted proteins | sample MGYA00511168_ERZ780203 | MGnify/ENA primary metagenome ERZ780203 (study PRJEB29588, sample SAMEA2156577) | human gut metagenome | biome: human gut; feature: human-associated habitat; material: faeces | place: Denmark | collected 2008/2010 ...
ACTTAGACTTTTCTTATTTTCGTACAACGGAACCAAAATTAACTCCGGCTTTGCGCAAAATGCCATTCACAGACCTACGACACACCATTTGGACGGGCGAAGCATGTCAACCACAAGCCAAAATTTGGTGTGAAATCCATGAAACGAAAAAAAGAGAAAGCGGCAAGCCTTTCACAACTTACCGCTTTCTCTTATTTTACAACCTGCTGCACGCTGGCTTTTTCCACCAGCCTTCCCTCAACAATGGTAATTCCCTGTTTATAACGTTCCCCGCTGACTTTCTTTAACAGCACATGTATTGCTTTATTTGCCATTTCACGGATATCAACCTCATAAGTTGTGATCTCGACATCACACAGTCCCGGAAAAAGATAGTTATCAAATCCAACCACTGAAAAATCTTCCGGAACGCGATACCCCTGCTCTTCTAACTGATTGATGACCATGCTTGCCGTGAGATCGGAGTTGCACACAAATGCCGTCGGCATATCTTTCATCTGATCCGGATGAATATCAACCTCTACCACACCACATTCCATATCACGATCCTGTATGATCCACTCCTGTGGCACTTCAATACCATGTTCTAACATGGATTTCCGGTAACCGAAATAACGGTCTGTGATACTTGCTGTAAACAACAGAGTTCCGACATACGCAATTTTTTCATGACCATGCTCGATCAGATAATTCGTCAGCATGTAAGTACCATAGTAACTGTTAGAGATCACCGCATCACTCATCTGGTGTTCATCATAAAAATCAAGATACACGATCGGAATCTGTGTATTCTGTCTTAATGCACCTAAATATTCTGTCCTCAGCCGTCCGATCAGAATCAGACCATCCACCTTCCGCTCCAGCACGATCTTCGGCAGATTAGCCTCTGCTTCATCTTCTAACGATACCACTTCAAGCATCGTAAAGCACTCTTTCTGCACCGCTCTCGTTGCAACGCTCTGATACATTCTCCAGTAAAAGGATGCATACTCTCCCAGATATTTTTCTGATACTAAAACTCCGATATTATAACTTTTTGCTGACTTTTCTTTTTTTACGGCAGATGGCTGCTTGTATCCAAGTTCATCTGCCAATTGTTTGATTTTTTCCCGCATAGCCTCGCTGACACCTTTTTGTCCGGAAAGTGCTTTTGAGACCGTGACCGTACTGACACCAAGCTGCTCTGCAATGTCTGCCAGCTTTACTGCTTTTGCCATAACCGTCCCCTTCTTACTACTTTTTACTTTTTCGATTTAATCTTATTTCTTTTCCACAAAATGTAACAGTTTTGACTGGAAATCACCCCATGGATTCTGGATCAGAATACCTGCATACATTAATGTATCTCCCGCATATACAGTATCTTCGCCTTCCAGACAGTAATTCTTCTGCGGATCGAGTCCTTTTAATGTGATTCTTCTGCTCTTATAATTCGGACGGTTGATCACCTGCACAAATGTAACCAGTACTTCTGATTTATCTTTTGAAACCACCTCGTAACAGTCAAAATAATGATTTTCCTGATAGGAGGCGATCCTGTAATAATCGCCGCTTCTTACCAGATCATTGTATTTATGATACATGGCAACCTGTTTCGGGATCATCTGTCTGTCTTCTTCCAGAATCTTTGTGACATCCAGCTCATAACCGAAAGTTCCTGCAAGCGCTACATGGCCTCTTGTCTCAAACGGTGTAACACGTCCCACCGTATGATTCGGACAGTCTGAAACGTGCGCTCCCATCGTCGATAACGGATAGATCATCGCCGTACTTTCCTGAATCTTTAAGCGTTCTACTGCATCCGTATCATCCGAGCACCAGATCTGTGGACTGTAATAAAGCATACCCGGATCAAAACGTGCACCACCGCCGGAACAGTTTTCCAGTAAAAGATGTGGGAACTCTGTTACCAGACGCTCCTGCATCTCATACACTGCCAGCACATAACGGTGATAAAGTTCACCCTGTCGGTCTGCAGGAAGTCCATAGCTTCCGATGTCAGAAAGCTGACGGTTCATATCCCATTTGACATACTCAATATTTGCACTGCGTAAGATCGACGCCACGCTCTCATATGCATAATCGCGCACTTCTTTTCTGGTAAGATCAAGTACATACTGATTTCTGCAGAGAGATCCCTCTCTTCCCGGAATCTGAATTGCCCAGTCCGGATGTGCCTCGTAAAGTTTTGAATCCGGTGAGATCATCTCCGGCTCAAACCAGATACCGAATTTTAATCCAAGCTTATTTACCTCATCTACCAGATGTTTTAAACCACCGTTTAATTTTTCTTCGTTGACATACCAGTCACCCAGACTTGATGAATCATCATTGCGGTGTCCAAACCAGCCATCATCCATAACCAGCATTTCAATGCCAAGTTCCGATGCTTTTTTTGCAATGGAAAGTAATTTTTCTGTATTGAAATCAAAATAAGTTGCTTCCCAGTTGTTGATCAGAATCGGACGTTTCTTATCCTTATATTCGCTGCGAATCAGGTGGTTCCGGTAAAGTTCATGGAACTGGTGTGTCATGCCGTCATATCCGGTGTCACTGTAAACCAGCACAACTTCCGGTGTCTGGAAACTCTCACCTTTTTCTAACTTCCAGCAGAAGTTCTCCGGATGGATTCCCATGCCGACACGGACGGTATCAAACTGTCCCAGTTCCACCTGTCCGATAAAGTTGCCGGAGTATACAAAATGCATACCATATACTTCGCCCTGTGACTGGTCGGCATTTCCTGCCGCAAGTGCCATGAATGGGTGTTCCTGATGGGAAGACTCACCTCTTACGGATTCCACACCCATAAATCCTTTTTTTACTTTGCGGTGTTCTAACATACGCTCTCTCGCCCAGGAACCGTGCATCGTAAGAAGTGTAAAATCACGGTTATCCATATCCATGGAGAAAGACAGTGCTTTCGTCAGATACAACATCTCGCCGTCATTTTCGATCCGCACGCTTCTTGTGATGACATCCACATCCGAAAATGCCGTATAGAGCAATGTTACTTTCAATCCAAGTACCGGATCCTCACAGAGAAGCTCTAATGTCTCGCAGGCATTCTCGTCCCCAAATGTTGCAGGGAGACCGGCAAGTCCCGGTTTTCCTGCATAGATTTTATGTGAAACATAAAACAGTGACACTGCGGTGTGTCCGCCTGCCGTTCTTACCGAGATACTGCTTCTTCTGTAATCTCCCAGTCCGTTTCCGGCATACTCCATCGGAAATGTATCGTAAAAAGAAACACGCTCCCTGTTATTTTCTGAAGGCACAAACGGTCCTTCTCCTGTACGGAGCAGGTACGCGATGTTTGCATCTCTTAATTTCTTACCATAATAAACATGACCGACAAAGTTTTCTTTATCCACGATACCGATCACATAACTGGAGTTTGGTGTATCCAGCTTGAAAATGCGTTCTTTTTCAAAGTATGTGATTGCCATGCTGTATTTCCTCCTGTTATTTCAGCAAGTCTTCTTTTAACACGGCAAGTTTCTTTTCTGCATCCTCTAATGAACTGCCTTTTACGCCAAAGTAATATTTGATCTTCGGCTCTGTTCCGGACGGACGCATACAGCACCATGCATTGTCAGAAAGTTCATAGTAAAGTACGTTAGATTCCGGCAGACCTGTCTTTGTCACTTCTCCGGTCATAGTATCTTTTCTGGTATCTTCTTTATAGTCGCGCACTGCAAGCACGTCAAATCCGCCAAGTGTTTTCGGAGGATTTTTTCTGGAATTGCTCATCAGTTCCTGGATCTGTGCTGCTCCGTCGATTCCCTTTAGGGTCTTCGTCTCAAGTCCCTCTCTGTAATAGCCGTATTTCTCATACATGGCAAGCATCTCATCCCATAAGGTCATGTTGTTCTTCTTGCACCAGGAAGCAACCTCACATAACATCATGACTGCAACACAGGCATCCTTATCCCTTGCGTAAGTACCTGCAAGGCATCCGTAGCTTTCCTCTAAACCAAACACATAATCGTAAGTATTCTGCTGCTCGAAAAATTTGATCTGCTCTCCGATATATTTAAATCCGGTTAAAACTTCGATCAGTTTTACACCGTAAGCTTTTGCGATCGCTTTTGCCATATCGGTTGTAACGATTGTCTCAACCAGTGCAGGATTCTTCGGCATAGTTCCCATTGCTGTTTTTTCTCTTAAAATGTATTCCGCGATCAGCATACCTGACATATTTCCGGTAAATGTCACATACTCGCCACTCTTCGTATCTTTGCAGTATACGCCAAGACGGTCTGCATCCGGGTCAGTTGCAAGAACGATGTCCGCATCCACTTCTTTTGCAAGTTTTAATGCAAGTTCAAATGCTTTTGGTGACTCCGGGTTCGGGTATGCAACGGTCGGGAAATTACCATCCGGTTTTTCCTGCTCCGGCACTACATATACATGCTCAAAACCAAGCTCTTTTAACACGCGGCGCACCGGAAGATTTCCAGTTCCGTGAAGCGGTGTGTATACGATCTTGATATCTTTTGCCATCTCTTTGATGATCTCAGGATGAATGGACTGTTTTTTCAGTTCTTCCATATAACGGTCATCGATCTCTTTACCGATCACATTGTAAAGGCCTGCTGCAACTGCCTCTTCTTTTGCCATGGTCTTTACCCGATCGAAGGAAGTTACTTTTGCAACTTCCGCTAAAATATTTTTGTCGTGAGGCGGTGTGATCTGTGCACCATCTTCCCAGTATACTTTGTATCCGTTGTATTCTCTCGGGTTATGGCTTGCTGTAATTACAATACCGGAAATACATCCTAACTCGCGGACTGCAAAAGATAACTCCGGTGTCGGACGAAGGCTGTCAAATACATATGCCTTAATGCCGTTTGCATTTAAGCAGAGTGCTGCCTCCTCGGTAAATTCCGGGGACATAATTCTGGAGTCATGTGCGATCGCAACACCCTTTTCCTGTCCATTCTGGGAAATAATGTAATTTGCAAGTCCCTGTGTTGCCTGACGTACGGTATAAATATTCATACGGTTGGTTCCGGCTCCGATCACGCCTCTTAAACCACCGGTACCAAATTCTAACTGTCTGTAAAAACGATCCTCGATCTCTGCCTGATCCCCCTCGATCTTCTTTAACTCAGCCTTTGTATCTGCATCAAAATATGGATCTGTGCACCACTGTTTGTAAGTTTCCATGTAATTGCTCATTCTTCTTCTCCTTTACTTTTCTGCGATTCATTTTTTATTATATTTTGGATTATAACCTTTTTTTAAGTTATTGTAAACTAATTTTAACCTTTTGACTATTTTTATTTAAAAATCAGCTTTTGACATCAACATCATTTATTAAAAATATCATAATATTTTTTTACGACTTTTTCTGCGGGCTTTGCATAAATTTCATAGTCCATACGGGTCTTTGCGCTCCGCTCCTGATAAAGCTTTGCATCCCAGGACCAGAGCGCCATACCTCCTACCCAGTCTCTTTTACTGCACGCCGTAAACATATCTTCGTACCATTCTGCCTGACCCTTCGGATCCGCATCACCTCTTACACACCAGTCATTTGGCACCTCTTTGGAACCTTTTACCGACATACATCCTGTTTCCGCAAAGAAAAACGGTTTTTGAAATCTGTTTACCACGGTTTCAATACGATCCAGCTGATTTTCCCAGTCCCCATATGGATAGTAACCACTCGAAGAAATCACATCCACAGCATCCCACCAGTTTACCCGGTGTTCCTGATACTTATCTGTATTATAGGAAAGCAGTCCATGATAGACCTGTCTGATATCCGAGAGCAGTTTGCGCCATTCTGCTTCACGGTGCTCACTCATCACCATCTCGCAGCCGGCAATAAACATTTCACAGTCATGCTGTTCTGCAATTTTCGCATAGTGAAGCTGAAATGCCGTATAGGATGCAAACCAGTTTCCCCATTTCGGTTCACACGGAACATCCTCATCAAAAAAATTAATATGCGCCCGCCAGGTCCCGTTTTTACAGTTTACGGTCGGTTTTAATGCCACACGAAGCCCTGTTTCCTTTGCATATTTGATCATTTCGATCAGTTCGTCATCTTCCATCGTCGCCTTTGATGTGAAGCAGATCTCCTCCGACTGCGGTGTCTCCTGTAACCCTCCAGGCACAAATATCACGAAATTTGCGCCGGTCCTCTCCTTCATCATGGCAAGGCTCTCCTTTGCCCCCGGTTTAAAAAAAGCCCCGGCACACGCAAACGGTGCAAAAGTCACCCCACAGATATATTCCATATTTTTTTCCTCCCTTTTCTCAATGCACTCTTAAAAATATAACATTTATTTTACTGATTCTGCCATTAATATAGCATTCGTCATATATATCTGCTATAATTTTTCAAGTTAAAAATTGCATAAATCTATTTTTATGGAGCCGCCTATGAAATCTTTATTTGAATATACCGACAAACTGAACAAACCTTACGAATGTTTCTTTTTAGATATGAAGAAAGAATGGCTGCCCGTGCAGCCACACTGGCATTATTTTATGGAAATCCTGTATATAACAAGGGGCACCGCCCTGATGTATCAGAATGAACAAAGTTATATTGTGACGGAAGGTGACATGATCGTCTTTCTCCCCTCCGTCGTTCATTCTGTCCATGCAGTGTCCGATGCCCCTCTGCAGTATTATGTTTTAAAATTTGACCTAAGCCAGCTGGATTCTTCCGCTTCACTTACCGGTGGAAGCTGGAATTACAGTGCACTGTTTAACAATGCCATAAATAACGAGCAGGCTGATATTTATTTCCCGGAGGAGATACTCCACTCTCTTCCGGTACAGTCTTTATTTGACGACTGTGTCCGCGAAATGCAAAATATGCAGTATGGGTATCAGATGATCCTGCAGTCAAAGGTCAAAGAACTTCTGACCTGGCTGCTTCGCATCTGGCGCGATGACGGGTTCGATACTGACTGTTATTTTTCTTCACTCACAAAAGAAAATACAATCTATACCATCACAGAATACATTGACCGTCACGCCTGCGAAAACATCCGTGTAGAAGATATTGCTACACTCTGTCATATGAGTTATTCACATTTTGCCAAAAATTTCCGTGAAATCTACGGGCAGTCCTGTAAAAAATATATTGAATTTATCCGGCTGTGCAAAGTAGAAGATATGCTTCTTTTTACAAATTTTGACTTAAATTATATCAGTCAGGAGACGGGATACGCCGACTGCAGTCACCTGATCCGGTCATTTAAAGAAAAATATGGTGTTTCCCCGCATCAGTACCGCAGGCAGCATTCCTCACCCAGACAGAATCACTGATTCATAATGGATTCAAGTGTACTGGTATCACCTAAAACCGGCATGAGAAACATGATTGCAGTAATCATCAGTGCAGCGATCACCAGTCCGATGATTGAAGTGACCAATGCAGCGGTTGCCGTACCGTTCTGCTGTGGTTTTATTTTTTTCGAACAGATTGCACCAAGCAGACCGACCAGACCAAATCCTGCTCCATATCCCACAAACCCTGTCACAATGCCAAGGATTCCAAGAACTAATGATACCGTCGCAATATTTTCTCCCTCACGCTCTGACGGGATGATAATCTCACCTTCTCTCATTTCCACAATCTCGTCTAACTTGCTTCTCCGCAGTAATACGATACATGGAACCAAAAACAGCGGAACTGTCACTACAAGATTTAACACAGAAAGGCTGCCGATCATGTCCGTCATATCACCATTTCCAAAGATGCCACTCGCCATTAATCCGCCAAAATCAACAAGTGCATGAATAATGATACAAATCCATAAATTTCCGCTGCGCAGATAGATTGCTGCAAACAGCACACCGAGCAATGTTGCCTGCAGTGCCTGGATCAATGCGCTGGATAATGGCACACCGGAAAGTACATTCGGGATATGTGCCGCACCAAAGATCACGCTGGATAAAATAATGGCTGCAAGCACTCCCCGTCTTGTGTTTGAAAAACGGTCCGCAAAAAGGTTTAACACGATTCCACGCATGATCACTTCCTCGTTCATGCCGACCAAAAACATGGTCAGTATGTAAATCATGATCCCACCGGCAGAGCGCACTCCGTCCGAACCGGAAACACTCTGCAAAAATAACTGTGCAACTGCCACATACACGCAGTAGCCAACCATAAAACCACCGATATAAAATCCTCTTAAAAATCCCACACCGGTTTTCTTAAGCGACTGCTGATATACCATAAGAAACAGCATACCGATTGCATAGATTGCTACACCGATCTCGGCGATCAGCTGTAACGTGTAACTGTCTGCAATGGATGTCAGATGTGCCACTACTCCTCCAACCAGATTCATCAGCACCAGAAACAGTGCCGTAATCACAATGCCAATGACAATCACAGCTGCCTTTGGCAATCCCAAAATTTTGTTTTTCATACTATTCCTCCTATACTACTTTTCACTGATATTTCCCGCTTCATCTACTGATGCATTGTCCGAGATACTCTCCATATAAGAAAACAACCCCGGTGCGGCATTCGCATCCATCTGTTTTGTCTGCCCGTCCGATGCATAGACCGGAATCAGCGCATAAGAAACTGTTCCATCTTCTGTCACAGTAACTTTCACGGCTGCGGATCTGTCAATATTCTGTCCGAAAATAAAATTACCCAGACTGTAAAAAACAGGTTTTCCGTCAATATATTCGATTCCTTCCAGACAGTGGGTGTGCGCTCCGACAACCAGATCTGCACCTGCATCCATGCACTGTTTTGCCAGTTCACGCTGCACGGCATTCGGCTGTTCGCTGTACTCTGTCCCCCAGTGTGGAAATACCGTCACAAAATCACAGGTCTGTTTTGCTTCTTTGATCACTTCGATCAGTGCTGTGGCATCATAACAGGTAAACATTCCCGGCGCAGCACTCTCGATCTTCCAATCAGCAGACGGTACCACGCGCGATACAGCGATAAATCCATATTTTTTCCCATTTACTTCCATAATCTGCACTTCTTTTGCACGCTGCACCGAATCTCCGGCACCACCGTACAGGATTCCTGCTCCGTCTAATGCACTGAAAGTGTCTGACAGCGCCGCTCTTCCATAGTCTAACGTGTGGTTGTTTGCAAGTGATACAATATCCACACCCATTTCATTTAATGCCTTTACATAGGAAGGACTGCACCGGAATGTGAACTGCTTATCTGCCATCGGTTCCCCGCGGTCACTGAATGGAAACTCATTGTTTACCATCAGGATATCGGCTGCCTTTAACTGTTCTAACAGTTCCGGTGAGACGACACGCTCGATCCCGCCGGCATCGTAGGCTGCCTTGAAAGCATTTGCAAAAAGAACATCACCGGTCAGGATGATGGTTGTATCGCCGGAGTCTTTTTGATTATCCTTGTTTGCTGTTTCATCTGATGCACTCCCAGTTCCAGCTGCTGTGGCTGCATCATCTGATATGCTTCCATTTTCACCTGCTGTGGCTGCATTCTCTGATATGCTTCCGTCTTCACCTGCCGTTTCTGCACCATCCGTCGATATTCCACTTCCATCCGCTGTGGCTTCCCCATCCAGAGTGGCTTCTGCGTCAGACATCTCCGCCTGCTCCTCTTCTGCCGTCGCCCCCGGCGCAGACGCCGGTTTTGCCTGGCCGCCGGTTAAAATTGCCGCTGCGATCACGCCCGCCACAGTCAGTATGGAAAGTACATAAAGTACGATTCTGATTGTTTTATTCATAGATCCCCCATTTTTGCATTGTTTTGTTTTTCTTTGGTCTGAGAAACACTACAAAAATGACGCCGATGTACAACGATTGTACGCCGACGTCATTTTTATCATAATGATTTGCACCTTAATTGTCAACTGACACAGGATCTTAGTCTACTCAAAATCCACTTCAATACTTCCCATGCCACAGTCAAGTTCCATATTTTTCTCTGCCCCTTCATTTTTGACTTCTTTATCTCCGCTGATGTTTGAGTAAGTTTCACCATCCACATCAATCGAACCAAGTCCGCAGGAAAGTTTGTAGTTATACTCTTTTTCCTCGCCGTTTAAATCGAGTGTCATGCTTCCCATGCCGCAGTCTGCTTTCAGGTTCCCCTCAACACTTCCCTCCATGGAAAAATTGCCAACCCCACAGTCTAACGCAACATCACCATAAACTACACCGTCTGTAATCTCCACATTTCCAACGCCTACGGATACATCCATCTTTCCGTATACCTGAAACTGCTCTGCTTCAAAATTACCGGCCCCGACTTTTAGAATCAGATTGTTGCAGCTGCCATCAAAATCTTTCCAGCTCATGTCTGCAGCACCGATATCAAAATTCAGCTCATCAAAAGAACTTCCCTTGGGCAGATACAAGATGATCTGCGGTGATCTTTTATAATAGTGTTTTTTTGCATCATATTTAATTTTTAGTGTGTCTCCATCCAATTTACAGGAATAATATTTCTCTTTGCCGCGCTTTAAGACGACACGTATCTTCGTGCTGTCATCCGGTTCTTTGACTGTAATTTCTGCTGCGTCAATATCCAGCTTGATATTTCGAATGGAAGAGACATCAAAGCTGCTGTCTGCTCCACCTGCAGGTACCTCAGTAGAAAACTCCATATCACCGATATCTGTTATCATATCATCGTCATCACTATCATCGTCATCGCTATCATCGTCATCTTCATCAAAATCATCCATATCATCATCTTCTTCGTCATCTCCATCAGCACTGCTATAATAAAGTCCCACCGGACCAATATGCCAGTTTCCATACCGGAATTCTCCATTCTTTGCCATACGCCATACAGAAGCCCCCATCGCAGTACTGACACCGCAGAAGATCAGTCCTGCACCAAGCAATGACACTGCAATGATTAACATAATTTTTGTAAATTTTTTCATGCTGCCACCCCACTTTCTTTCTTCTTTTCAAACGGTTTTTTACACAAACCGATGATTCCCCTGACTGCCCATGGAAGGAATACGCCAGACACCCACACGACCAGAAGTACTGCAAGGATTCCAAGTCCCAATACCAAAAGTCCTGCTCCGGTCAGTCCAAGCCCGACAGCCACTCCACCGGTAAATAAAGTGCTGAATCCAAAACCAATCAAAAGGAAACCTGCAAACACAAGTGATGCCATCACTGCAACCACTGCAACCGCAATGCCAAACAATATCGCAACAACCGCAAGAAGAAGTGATGCCACGACTAAAAGCAATGTCAGCCAGAGTGGTGATGTAAGAACCACCAATACGATTGCCGCTGCACTCCATCCACCTTTCTTTTCTTTTGGAGCCTCTTCGCTTTTCACAAACATATCATCATCGTTCTTATTCCACTCCGGATTTTGATCTGCCGGCATGCCATAAGATCCATTCTCTTTTTCCATGCCAAGATTTTTTTTGATGCTCTGGGCAACCTTCTCCGGTGATTCAAGCTCCGCTATGACGGATTCCTCATTTTCCTCGCCCGCATCTTCAAAATAACTGCGGTAAAACGCAAGCGCATCCGCTTTTTCTTCTTCTGATATTCCATCCAGAAGCTGTTCTAACTGTTTTAAAAATTCTTCTCTTTTCATAACCTCTAAAGCTCCTCTCCTGAAAATAATGCTGATATTTTCATGGAATAATCTTCCCATTCTCTCCGGTATTCAACTAACTTATCCTGCCCCGGTTCCGTGATCTTATAATAACGCCTGTTCCTGCCTCCGCACTCTCTGTCATATACCTCAAGGCATCCGTCTTTCTGCAGTCTCCTGAGCACCGGATACAAAGTGGACTCTGATACATCAATGGCTTTTCGTACATCCTGTGTGATTTTATAGCCATAGGTGCCTTCCTCCTCTTTCGACACAACAGCTAACACGATCGCGTCTAAGAGAGCGGCTCCTGTATTAAATACCATACGCTCATCTCCTTTTCTTTATAATATTCTATCTGTTTTAATATTATTTTCTTATTAATACTATATTTCGTATAATATAATTTGTCAACATTTATTTTATGGAAAATATTATTAAGGAATTCTAAAGATTACAAGATATTGAGATTTCATTGAATTTATATGAAACAAATAAAGCAATAAAAATACCGGCCTCCAATCGTTAGATTTTTAGGTCTAACTTTTGGGGTCGGTACACTTTTCGATATCATATCTCTTTTTTCATATACAAAAAATTATAACTGCCTTACTATTTCGCACCAAACAGATACACGCCGCGCTCTGTCACACGGATCTCCGGTATTACCGTAAGTGCCATAAAGGAAAGCGTGATAAATGGATCGATGTCCTCGGAAATGCCAAGTTTCTTTGCTTCCTCCAACATGTCCGCCACTTTTTCCGTGATCTCATCACAGGATTTTTCGCTCATCAGACCGCAGATTGGAAGCGGAAGCACATCCACGACTTTTCCACCGGAAGCGATAACATATCCGCCCTGATTTTCTTCCACACCTTTGATTGCTGCAAGGATATCCTCATCATTATCGCCCGCAACGATCAGGTTATGGGAATCATGTGCAACGGAAGTCGCCACTGCGCCGCCTTTGACGCCAAACCCTTTCAGCGGCGCAACACCGATCTCCCCTGTCTTTCCATGACGCTCTACCACGCAGATCTTGTTGTATACACCATCCGATTTGAAATATCCGTTTTCTGCCGGCACTTCCTCCACCAGATGCGTGGTCACGATCTGGTGCGGGTTCATCTGTATCACATCCGTTTTTCCATCACAGGAAAGCCTGATTTTCTCTTTGGTGACCTCTCCCACATGAACGGTATGAAGCAGCTCATCCGGAACCGGAACGGAATAATCTTTCGCATAATCTTCCTCTGTCAGAATACGTCCGTCCTTCATGACATCAAGCGGTCTGACCTGCTCTAAATCATCTAAAAATACGATGTCTGCACGGTAACCCGCACCGATCGCGCCATAATTTTTCAATCCATAAAACTCTGCCGCCTGATAACTTCCCATCTTATAGGCTTTTGCAACCGGCACGCCAAGTGCAATCGCCTTGCGGATGCAGGTACTGATATGTCCCTCTTTGCGGATCTCCTCCACATGCTTGTCATCCGTACAGAAAGCACAGCGGTCTAAGCATACACCTGCATCTAACATTGTTTTGATCAGTGTCTCTAAATTCTTTGCACCACTTCCCTCGCGCACATAGATATGCAGTCCGGCACGGAGTTTATCTAGCACTTCCTCAGCGGTAGAACACTCATGATCGTTTTCCACGCCGGCAAGACGGTATGCCTGCACTTCTTTTCCTCGGATTCCAGGCGCATGCCCATCAATATGTTTCTTGGCAAACAGCTCTAACTTGTCTGCCATTCTCTTTTCACCCTCACAGCACTCCATAAAACGCATGGTCTCACCGAGTCCAAGTACTCTTGCATTATCCACATATTTCATCATGTCAGAGGCAAGAAATTCACCACAGCCGTTTGTCTCCACATCCGTTGCAGGAACTGCGGAAGGCACCATAAAAAATACGTTTACCAGAAGTTTTGCAGCACATTTTAAGAAATAGTCCATTCCTTTTGTTCCGCTGACATTCACGATCTCGTGCGGATCGGCAATGATCGTCGTTGTTCCCGCCTTCGCAAGGACTTTGGCAAGTTCTCCCGGTGCTGCCATACAGGATTCAATATGCATATGCGCATCGATAAAGCCCGGCACCAGATATTTCCCGGTACAGTCGATTTCTTCTTTTCCCTCGTATTCACCTACGCCTACGATCGTGTCCCCGCAGATCGCAACATCCGCTTTTAACACTTCCTCCGTAAAGACATTCAGCACATTTCCGTTTTTCAATACGAGATCTGCTTTTTCACGTCCATTTGCACAGTCTAACTTTCTTTTTCTCTCTAACATACGCTTCCTCTTTTCGTTATATATTTATTATGAAAATAACTTTTTAAAGAAATCTCCCACAGAAGAAATGATCGATTTAAAAAATCCACCGACAGCCGCTGCTATACCGCTATTTGAACTTCCATCTCCGTTTTTAAACGAATTGTACAAAGACTCCGCATAATCCACAAGTCCGTTTAAATCAATTCCGAGTGAATTGATCTTCTTGATCAGATCTATGATCTGCTGACGCTCATCATCCGATAACGTCACACCATATTTTTCACACGCCTCATCGATTGCACCGTTGATCCCGGCATCATCCGTCAGGTCATCTTTTGCAATCAGAGCCTTGATATATGCGATAAATTCTTCTACTTCTGCATCTGAAACACCTTTTAGGGAATCTTCTAACTGCCCGGTCAGCACAAGTTCATTGAGCGCTGTGTCGACTACGGAGTCACTGATCTCTTTTCCTGTCATCTCCTGATATGCTTTTAACACACCTACCAGTGCTGCCGTCCCGGAAATCGGAGTCGGCCCTGCCACAATAATATCGGCATCGGTTACCCCTGCGGTAGTCAGTGCATTTTTATACATACCCACAGTACAGTAATTGATGTTTGTCGTGGAAATATTTAATCCGCTTCCCTTATCCCTCTGCACGATCACAACGGAAGATAACGATCTTGATCCGATCTGTGAAGATGAAATATAGGAATCCAGATACTGGTGTTCCTCTGCATTTGTCACATAGACCACATCATAATTTGACAGATTTGCAACATCAATCCCCATAATAGAAAGAATCGTCGCTCTTTGAGAATCATTAAGATCTGCTCCAAGCGCAAGGTACGGTTTATCACTTGCCTTGATTGTGACATTATCGCTGTCCTCGTTTTGCACAATCGTTCCGCTGATATCCTGTGACGCCTGGTCTGATGTCGCATTTCCATCCTGCTGTGGCGTCTGATCCGACGATATATTTCCATCCTGCTGTGCATCAGAATTGTTTGTCTGAGCCGAATCATCCAAATACTGAATGGAACCTTCCAGATCGTCACTATCTGCATTCTGCGCAGAATCCTCTGCCGAAGTTTCTGCTGCATTCTGCACATCATCTGTCTGCTCTGCCGTCGCTGCAACTGCCCCTGCCTGTGCTGCCTGCACACTCACACCGGAGGAAACAGGCATCGCTGCTGCAAGTATCACACATAATATTTTAACTACTTTTTTGTTTCTCATAATAATCCTCACTAACAATAGCCATCCCTGCACTGTATTTTTGCAGGCAAACCTATCTTATCTTTTATTCCTGCGCAATTCTGACACTCATCCATGCACAGATATCCGCATAAACCTGATCGCGGTCTGTCTCATTTAATATCTCATGACGGTCTGTCTCATACAAACGGTAGGTCAGATCATCCACACCCGCATCTTTGTACATATGATAAACTTTTTTTACCCCTTCACCGAGGTCACCAACCGGGTCATCTGCCCCGGAAACCATGAAAACCGGCAGATCTTTCGGCACTTTTTTTATATTATCCATCTGATTGTCAAAATATACCGCTTCCATCAGCCCATAGTACCCGTTTAATGTAAACAGAAACGTGCAGCGTGGATCACTGTAATATTTTTTGACATGCTCCACATCCTTTGTCAGCCAGCTGTTGGTATAATCTTTTCCATAAAGGTCAAATTTGTGGTATGGCTTGCTGTAGGAAAGTTTCTGCACCAGTTTACTTCTGTAATTCCAGCCACGGAAAAAGGCTAAAAATTTACACAGCGACATACCAAATTTCATGGTGCCATCCGGCACACACCCAGTTCCCATAATGACCGCTCCACTTAAATTTTCACCATGCAGACACAGATATTTTCGCAGCATATAAGAACCCATGCTGTGTCCCATCATAAAATACGGTATCCCCGGATTCTCTCCCTGAACTGTTGTTCGCAGGCTATGCATATCCGCAACAAGCGTATCACTCGGATTTTCTGCAAAATATCCCCACTCTGTTTCATCTTTTACCGAAGCGCCATGCCCTAAATGATCGTGGCCAACAACCATAAATCCGCGCTCTGTCAGGTACTCTGCGAACTCATGATATCTTTCAATATATTCGATCATGCCGTGCGTGATCTGTAAAATTGCCTTATACTTTCCATCCTCCGGCATCCATTTTACCGCATGGATCTTTGTCGTTCCATTCGCAGATAAATACGTCATCTGTTCTTCTTTTGCCATATAAGTTCTTCCCTCATTTCTATACTGCTCTTTACTATGCCGCTGACTGTTTTGCATGCAGATATTTCATTACAGATTACTTACTCCATATCCAAAAGTGCTTTACATCCATTATAGATCTTTTCCAATTCATCCTCAGCAGATTTTTTTGCATTGATTTCTTCACGCAGTGCTGTAACCTGCACTTTTGCCTCATCCCCGAGTTTTAAGAAATCCTCCCCGGCCTGTTTTATAAAATCCGCAGCCGGTACTGCGTTGCCGGACATGTGCTCCCTTAAGGAAGTCTGTCCATTTTCATATATGGAAAGTTTCTGTGCACTGTCACTGTACAGTTTCATTACCATCGATGTAATACCCGCCTGCATTTCATTGATCTGTGCAGTCTGTTCTTTGATTTCTTTTTGCGCCTCTTCCATCGCGTCGATCTGTTCTGATAATGCCTTTAGTCTTTCTTCATACCGCTGTGCCACATTTTTGATCTCCTCCGCAGCATGAAGGAATTTTTCTCCATTCTCTCCCATTCTTGCTGCTTCGATTGCCGCATTCAATGCAAGCACTCCCATATTTTTTGCATCATCTTCCAGTTCAGCTGTCACATTTCCAAGACCATCCTGCTCTTTCGAAGCACGGTAAAGACTTTCTTCTAACTGTGCACACGGTTCTTTTAACGCCTTGTGCTGTTCAAAAACTTCTTTGATCTTTTCATTCTGCTCTGCCACCTGTCCAATAAAAATGGAATGATTTGCCTCAAAAGATTCCACAGCATTATGTACTTCAACGAATGTACTGTACAGTTCTTTTCCTGTTCTGCAGCTCTCTTCTGCCAGTTCACCCACACATTCTAACTTTTCCTCAAGAATTTCTATATTTTCTTCCATCTGGACACGGGATGCTGTCATCTGCACAGAATCTTCTTTTAATTCATCACTGTATTCTGCAATCTGTTTCTTGATCGTATAGAGTTCGTCCTGCAGTGCCTTCTCTTTCTTTCCACCAAACATATATGTCCTCCATTTACTGATAATTCTTTATCACAATCTGTATGCTTTCATTTCCCTGATACCTGTTTATCTCGGGATAATATACCACAGACATCCGGATTCCATTTGTCCTGCCAAGGAATGCCTGCTGCACTTCATTTTCCCCATATTTTCTTCCATAATATTCCCGGAATTCCTCCACATCTCCAAAATAAACAGCAGATATGGATTTTCCACGTTCAGTCTTAAGTGTCAGTTTTAATACATTCTGATTTTTCCCGACTACCACCGCACGATCGATTCCAAGATTCTTATCCGCAAACTGAGGTTTTACATTTGCTTTCCCGAATGGTTCTAACAACAACAGTTCATTTACCAGCGGAATGTCCGGATAATCGACGGGCATGGGAATATCTATTTTTATCTTAGGAATAAAATCTTCTTCTGTCAAGCCACAGCAGGCATTTATTTTCTCCCTGAAAATCTCTACATTTGCTTCCGGCAGGGAAAGTCCTGCTGCCATCGGATGACCGCCAAATTTTGTAAATAATTCCTGACATTTGCACAGTTCCTCATACATCGAATATGCCTCGATTGAGCGCCCGGAGCCTTTAACCCCATCCTCACTCTTTGTCAGCACAAAAGTCGGTTTATGACACGCCTCCCGGATTCTTCCTGCAATGATTCCTGCAAGACTTTCATGCACATCCGGCAGATAGACAACCAGGACTTTTTCACCCGTATTTCCCTCTTCCACCTGCTGCATGGCAAGTTCTACGCCCTCTGCAGTCATGTCTTTTCGCTGCGCATTCAGATCGACCAGTTCCGCTGCGATCTCCGATGCTTTTTTTACGTCCTCCTGCAGGAAAAGATTTAAGGCAATTTTCGCTGTCTCTAATCGTCCGCTTGCATTGATGCATGGTCCTAACACAAATCCGAAATGATAGGAACTGATCTGTTCCGGCTCTAATTTATTCTGTAAAATCAATGCGCGCATCCCCGGATTCATGGTCGTATGGATCCGCTTTAATCCTTCCCTTACCAGGATTCTGTTCTCATCCGTCAGATCCATCACATCCCCGACCGTCGCAAATGCCACATTTTCCAAAAAATCGTAGGACTCCTCCACCGCAATGTCACATTTTTCATAGAGGATCTGTATCACTTTCCAGGCAACTGCAGCACCGCAGAGATTTTTATACGGATATGTACACTCCATCTGCTTTGGATTTACAATGGCATCCGCCTCACTTCTTTTATAATGGCGTTCTCCCCTCTCCTCCGTATATGGTATTTCATGATGGTCTGTGACAAGAACTGTCATTCCAAGACTTTTAGCGTGCGCGATCTCGCCTATCGCTGCAATTCCATTATCACAGGTAATGATCGTATCAATTCCCGCCTCATCTGCCTGCTCAATCAGATGATCGTTGATTCCGTAACCATCTTTCATCCGGTCCGGTATCTGAAAATCCACACTGCCACCGCAGCGTGTGATTCCTTTGTACAGAATATAAGTCGACATTACCCCATCAATATCGTAGTCGCCTATGACCCTGATCTTTTTCTGTTCACTGATCTTCTGCACCAATATATCCGTCAACCGGTCCGAATCCAAAAGTAAATGAGGATCGTAAAGTTCCCCAATTCCGCCTTTTAAGTATCTTGCGATTGCCTCATCCCCCATAACCTCACGATTCCGGATCAGCCTTGCCGTAACCGGACTTATCCCAAAACGTTTTGCAATTCCTGCAAAATCAGCGCCTTTATTTATTACAAACCATTTTTCCATATATTACCTCAAGCAATGTCAGCCCGCATGCCGGTGCCGTGTATCCTGCTCTTTCCCTGTTTTTTGCCTCTAAGATCTCTGACACATCCTCCGGAGTTCTTCTTCCATCTCCGATCTCGATCAGTGTACCGGTTAAAATGCGCACCATATTCTGTAAAAATCCATTTCCGGTATAATAGATCTGTATCTCTCCCGGCAGTTCTTTGATCTGTATCCGGGAGATCGTCCGAACCGTGGATTTTTTCATTTTTTTATTGCCGCAGAATGATTTAAAATCATGTGTTCCACACAGGTACTCTGCCGCTTTTCTCATGCGGTTTACATCAAGCGGTTCCGTATAATCATAAACATATCTGCGCTCGAATACCTCCGGTATTTTTCCTGTATGGATCCGGTAAAGATAGGTCTTTTCCACTGCCTGATATCTGCTGTGGAAACGCTCATCCACTCTCTTTACTTCACAGACTGCAATATCTTCCGGAAGGTACTGATTCAGATAAAATAAAATTTTATCCTCATCCCATTCCTCTCTCAGATGAAAATTAGCCGTCTGTCCTTTTGCATGCACGCCTGCATCTGTTCTGCCGGAACCGGTAACCTCCACCTGGTATCCTGCCATTTTGCTCAAAACATCCTGTAACTTTCCCTGTATCGTAAGTTCCGCCGGAAGCACCTGCCACCCGCGGTAACGTGTTCCGTCATATTGTAAGATCATTTTATAATTTGCCATATATCTCTGTTACCTTATATCTGATTTTCGGAAAAAATACTGCCACAGATAGTTTTCCTGCGGCAGTACATCAATTATAATTATTATACCTCTGTTTTCGTTAATTGACAAATCATAAACCACATTTTCCCCTCCATTATTTTATAATTCACACAAACAATTTAAACACACCTTTTGACAGACTGCATCATATAATAGAATGAATGAATCTACGAGGTTTTTCATGTCAGATATTGCCTATACACAAAATAATATCGATCAGGGTGAGTTAAAGATCCACGTAACGGCAAGAGGAAGTAACCGTCCGATCACAAACGCCCGTGTAGCGATCTCCTATTCCGGTGATCCGGACAGTATCGTTGAGGAGGTGAATACAGATGCATCCGGTATGTCCGAACAAATTACGCTTCCTGCGCCTCCGCTTGAATTCTCAATGGAGCCAGGCGAAGAGCAGCCGTTCTCGCAATATAGTATTCAGGTCGATGCTGAAGGATTCCGCCCGTTTACTGTGTCGGGAATTGAACTGTTTTCGAAGCAGCTGTCGCTTCAGGAAGTACGAATGGATGAGGTGGATGCACCGGGGAACCCGGTAGACACGATCGTGATCCCGGTCAATACCCTCTGGGGCGATTTTCCACCGAAAATCGCAGAGTCTGAGATCAAGCCGATCTCCGAGACCGGGGAGATCGTCCTAAGCAGAGTCGTGGTGCCGGAATATGTCGTGGTACATGACGGTCCGCCAAACGATACGACTGCGCGCGATTATTATGTGCGATACAAGGATTACATCAAAAATGTAGCGTCCAGCGAAATCTATTCCACCTGGCCGGATGCGACGCTGCGCGCAAATATCCTTGCAATCATGTCATTTACATTAAACCGGGTGTACACGGAGTGGTACCGGAACAAAGGCTACAGTTTCACGATCACCTCCTCCACCGCCTACGACCAGAAATTTACCTACGGCAGGAACATTTTCCAGAGCATCTCCGACATCGTGGATGAAATGTTCCAGAACTTTTTATCCCGGCCAAACGTCAGCCAGCCGATCTTAACGCAGTACTGCGACGGGGAACGTGTGACCTGCAGCAACTGGCTGAGTCAGTGGGGCAGCAAATACCTGGGTGACCAGAACTATGAGGCAATCGAAATTCTGCGCTACTATTATGGAAACAACATGTACATCAACACGGCAGAAGAAGTATCCGGCATCCCGGCTTCCTGGCCGAGAGTCGACCTTACGATCGGTTCGACCGGCGAAAAAGTGCGTCAGATCCAGGAGGAACTTGCACGGATTTCAAGATCCTATCCGGCGATTCCGACAGTTACACCGGACGGAATCTACGGACCTGCCACAAGAGAGGCTGTCGAGGTCTTCCAGCGTGTCTTCGGTCTGCCGGTCACCGGCGTCATTGACTACCGTACCTGGTATAAAATTTCTGAAATTTATGTGGCAGTGTCGCGCATCGCGGAACTGGTCTAAATGCAAATGGGGGCAGTCACACCAAATACTTTGTGCGGCTTCCCCCAATCTTTTTTTATGCTCAGATACGCGGTCTTTTTCCCCTTTCCGGACACTTTTCCACATATCTTTTTATTTTGCTTCTCTTATTCCACCGTCACTACTTTCGCCAAGTTTCTTGGCTTATCCACGTCAAATCCCTTGTCGGAAGAAACATAATAAGCAAGTAACTGCAGTGCCACGGATGCCGGCATTACCATAAATTCATCCTGCATATCCGGCAGATGGAAGGTATCATATGCACGGTCGATATCTTTTGCAAGACTTTCCTTGATAAAGAGCACGATGTCCGCACCTCTTGACCGTACCTCCTTGATATTTGACAGCTCTTTTGACATTAATTTTTCCTGTGTCACTGCTGCAACGACCGGCGTATCCTGCGTGATGAGTGCGATCGGTCCGTGTTTTAATTCGCCGGACGCATACGCCTCAGAATGAATGTAGGATACCTCCTTTAACTTCAGAGAACCCTCTAACAAAATAGAGTAATCAAGTCCACGGCCGATCATAAACAGATCTTTCGCCTCTAACACCTTGTTGGCAAGTTTATGGATCTCCTGCCGTCCCTCTAACACTTTTTTCATGACATCCGGCATGCGCTGCAACTCACGGATAAAACTCTGTGTCTCTTCCTGTGAAAAGACACCGCGAAGCTGTGCCATTTTTGCCACGATCAGATAAAATACAGCAAGCTGTGTCGTGTATGCCTTGGTACTTGCAACGGCGATCTCCGGTCCTGCGTTGGTATAGAGCACATAATCACTCTCACGCGCAATGGAAGATCCTTTTACGTTGATGATGGATAAACATTTCGCTCCACGTTTTTTTGCATACTTGACTGCCTCTAAGGTATCGATCGTCTCACCGGACTGTGAAACTGCGATGACTAATGATTTCTCATCGATGACCGGATCCGAATACATAAACTCGGATGCCATATCGACATCGATGTGCATATGAAGAATCGACTTTATCAGTGCCTGTGCCACAAGACCGGCATGCATTGCAGTTCCACATGCGATAATGTTGACACGCTCACACTGTGTAAAGATCTCATCCGGCACACCGTCTGCCGTAAAGTCCGGCATTCCACTTGTGATGCGGTTTGTGATTGTACGCTCGATCGCATCCGGCTGTTCCATGATCTCTTTTTCCATATAAAACGGATAACCGTTCTTTCCGGCATTATTAAGTTCCCAGTCTACTTCAAGATAGTCCGGCTCCACCTGATTGCCATTGAAATCTTTTAAGACAATGGCATCTTTTGCCAGTTTTAAAATATGATACTCCGGAACAACAAAATAGCGGTTGGTAAAACGGCAGAGTGCTGTCAGGTCGGATGCAAGCATAGCCCCCTCTTTACAAAGTGTTGCGACGATCGGGCTGACATTTCTGGCAGAATAGATCTCACCCTGATGATCTTCAAATAAGATCACTAATGCAAATGTTCCTTTTAATTTGGAAACTGTCTTTTTGATGGCTTCATCCGGATCACCTGTATAAAACTTATTTAAAAGTGCAGCCACAACCTCACTGTCTGTCTCTGATTTTAAAACACTTTCCAGTTCATAGTCGGCGATCAGCTCTCTGTAATTTTCAATGATGCCATTGTGTACCAGAGTCACTTTTCCAACCTGATGCGGATGTGCGTTTGTATCATTGACACCGCCGTGTGTTGCCCATCTGGTATGACCAATTCCACACTCTGTGATCAGTTTTTCTGACTCACAGATGGCTCTTAAATCTTTTACTCTTCCCGCACATTTATAAACTTTCGTCTGTTTCAGGCCGGTATCTGCCACAGCAATTCCCGCACTGTCATATCCGCGGTACTCAAGAAGCTCTAACGCATCAAGTAACACTCCTTTTACATCTTCACTACCTGTATAACCAATAATTCCACACATAAATTTTCCTCTTTTCTATCTATCAACTGTTTCCGGCACAATCCCGCCGGTACACTCATTTTTCCTGACCAGTTCCACTGTCAGAAGATCCTCTTCTGACAGCAAAAATATTTTTCAGGTTATCTTCTCCCTTATACCGTATTTGTTTTGCAGTCACCTGCATATTTGCCGGTATATCTCGCACCGGGAGTGTACGGAAGAGCATCCGCCGAATCTTCGATCACTCTCCTCCTCGTTAACCTGCTGATTGAAACACAGGTAATTCCTGAACATATCACAATGTCTGTTCACAGAACCTTCCTATGCATTTTCCACAGGTGCATGGCGCTAATAAGGAGACAACAGACTGCATATCCTTCCGGCAGATCTGCTGTCACATTTATGTATCCGGTATACGGGCGCAAAGACCGCGTATCTGAACATAAAAAATAATATACTTTTTATTCAATTTTCAAGGTTCAACATGCTTTACTATACTATGATATGAAAAAAAAGTCCAGTGTTTCCCATCAAAGATGGCCGTTCAGACATTTTTTATTCATGCATCGATTTCCAGACTGATTCCCCATTTGGAATATACTGGCAGAATGCATCCACCATAATACTGCGGAACGGGCGGACCGCCTCTTCGAGTCCGAATGCTGCCGGGTAATCTTTCGTCACAAGATCAATGTCCTGTGCGATCTTTTCTGCAACTGCTGCATCTTTGATCGGCACGATACCAAACAATGTGGAGCAGTACGCCCTGCTTCCGGTACAGGATGCCAGATAGGTATATGCAAAATTTTTCCACTCTTCCTCAAGTATATATCCACAAACATCTTCCACATCAGCATCCTTTTCCACATTTTGTTTCTCATCTGTCCGGATACCGAGCTGCATAAGATATCCACAAAGTTCTTTTTTCTGTCTTTTTTTCTGAAAAAAGGATACACCACCTGCACTGGCTGCCTGTATCATCATCCATGCGCGCAGAAAAAGATCCGCACGTTTTTCTGCCGGATGATCTCCAAAGCGCTTTCTTAAAATCAAAAGGCGTTTTTCATCCAATGCCGGATCTAACTTCTGTTCAATTGCGAGCTGCAGAATGCGTTCACGTTCATTAATATCCTCAATCTCATAATAATGGGCGGGCCATTCCGAAAGATAGTCCACGTTTTCATTATTCAAAAGCATTTACTCTGTATCTCCTTCCATATACGAATCCACATCATCACAGGTCACTCTCGCATAAGGCAGACGGATATATTTTCCATCGATCAGATTCAGATCCGACAGATCACTTCCAGTGGAAAGCTCATATGCAAGATTTAACATTGCATCTGCCTGGCCTTCTTTATCATTATAGACCGTTCCGATCATCTCTTTATTCTTGACCGCCTCTAATCCTACATCAGTCCCATCGATTCCAATGACCGCCGGCCATTCATCCTTTGTAAGACCGGACGCTTTGAGTGCATCAATCGCACCTAGCGCCATATCATCATTATTGGCAATGACCAGTTCAATGCTGTCACCAAACTGTGACATAAGCTGTGCCATTTTCGTCTGCGCCTGTGCACGATTCCAGTTTGCGATCGCATATCCCAGCTTTTCTACTTCCACTCCACTGTCGATCATTGTGCTGACCGAATATTCCGTGCGGACGATAGCATCCTGATGACCGGCTTCGCCCTCCAACACCACATACTGAAAAATCCCGTCTCCGTTTTTATCCAGTGACTGATCGGTCAGAAATGCTTCCGCTGCAAGCTCTCCCTGCATGATACCGGACTCAAATGCCTGCGCTCCGACATAATAAAGCCTCGTCCAGCGCTCTAAATCTTCCTCCACCAGTTCACGATTGAAAAAAATAACCGGAATATTGTTTTTTTCCGCAAGATCAATGATTGCGGTAGGATCCGTCCTGTCCACCAGATTGACACAGATCACATCGCATCCCTCCGTGATCATGTTTTCAACCTGACTGTTCTGCGTCGACTGGCTTGCCGATGCATTGTAAGTGTCGATATTGATCGCAACACCCGTCTCTTCTTCTTTTTTTGTCGCATAATCATTAAAATCTTTCATCATTTCTGATACAAATGTATCATACTGATCATAAACAGATATGCCGATCTTAATGCTCTTTTTGGCATCTTCCCTGCCGCCGCAGCCGCCAATTACCACACTCATGACTAAAATTCCACCAAAAGCCACGGTCATTTTTTTACTTTTTTTCCATTTCTTCAAGACTTGTTCCCCCATCAACATGTGCCGGACTTTTTCTGCTCCACACATTTACATCTACCCCCCATTTGTATATCACTGCACGATAGGAAATAAAATTTTCTGATTTTCCTCGTCATACAGATTATCTTTTGTGATCGTAAGAAACCCGACTTTTTCTGTTTTTGCCGAAGATAACGGCTCGCGCAGCTGACCCGCGATCGCTGCCGCACTTAAATATCCGATATTGAACTCATTCGGTACGACCAACGCTCCTATCACACCCTTATCCAGATAATACACATTTTTTTCTGAGCAGCCAATTCCATACAGTCCAAATTCTGTCTGTTCCTGCGCCTGCAGATAATCAACAGCCTGTTCCGTTCTGTCATTATCTAATGATACCACGATGTCTACCCTCTTTTTCTCAAGGCACCATTCAAATGTATTATTTACATTGTCTTCATCAGACAGATTCCATAAAATGGATGCCCCGGCAGACTCTATTTTGTCCATAAAACCTTTCAGGCACTGCTGTCCGGCAGTCTGTTTTAAGTTACCGGCAAGAATCCCAATGTCCGTATCTTCAAGCTTTTCCCCATAATCCGCAATAACAGCTTCGGCAACTGCCTCCCCCATCTCATAAGACTGCGGCAGAATTGCTGCATACATTCCCTCAGCTTCCACATCCGTTTCCACCAGAATCATCTTATCAGAACCGATTTCCACAGCAGAATCATCCGTATAATTGCTGCTGTCACACATTTCAACGATCACGCCCTTTGCTCCATTATCGATCTCCCTGTGAATGATCTGGTACTCTTCCTCAATACCGGAAAATGCGCCTGTCGAAACCACATTTAAACGGATATGATAATCTTCCGCTCCTCGTTCAAGTCCTTCCCGAAAAGATGTAAATCTGTCACTGCTGCTGTTTTCTACGATCACGGATACCGGATACCATTCCTCATCCTTGCTGCCATCAAGCATCCCATATGTCGCAAACGCAATAAATGCAATGATCACTAAAATCAATGCCATTAAATAGATCAAATTATTTTTTCCGGTCCGCTTCATAGTTGTTTTCTCCCTGACTCTAACCGTTCCTGCTCCTCCGGCGTATAGACGATATACGGCAAATGGATTCTGACTGTGGTTCCCTCATCCGGCTCGCTTTCTATCTCCAGACCATATTCCTCACCGAAACGCAGCCTGATCCGGTTATGTACATTCAAAAGTCCCACACCAGATCCACGTTTGTGTACACGGTTATTTTCCTTCAAAAGCTGTTCCACTTCATCTTCCGGTATTCCAAGTCCGTTATCTCTGACCTCAATATAGATATCATCTTCCCTGCGATATCCATTGACATCAATTTCTCCGTCTCCATCCATACATTCCACGCCATAATAAATCGCATTTTCAAGCAGCGGCTGCACCACCAGTTTTACCGTACAGCACTGCAGGATCTCCGGATCTATATCAAACCGTACCTCAAAAATATTTTTATAGCGTACTTTCTGGATATTCATATAGTTTCTGGCATGTTTCAGCTCATCTTCCACACTGATGACTGTTTTTCCCCTGCTTAAACTGATACGGAAAAGACTCGCTAACTGTGTGATCATAAATACCGCATCCTCATACCGTTCTCCCTCGATCATCCAGACGATCGAGTCAAGTGTATTATACAAAAAATGAGGGTTGATCTGCGACTGAAGCGCATCGAGTTCACTTTTTCTTTTTTCTTCCTGCTCGACCACAATATCCTGCATCAGCTGCCTGATCTGTTCCACCGTGGAACGGAGTGTACACCCTAAATGTTCCACTTCCATAGATCCGCCGATATAGATAGACGGGTTCATATTTCCGGTCTCCCACTCCTTGACCGAATTATTTAATTTTTTCAGCGGCATGGCAATACTTGCAGACACAAGCTGATTTAAAAGGATCACCGCAAGCATAGATACTGTCACTAGCATGATCACAAAATATTTTGTGCCTGTCATTCCCATATCAAAGGAACTCATTGGCACAACACTGACGATCTTCCATCCGGTATAACTGACCGTCTTTACCGTAACAAGGCGTTTTTCCCCCTGGAAAATCTCTTCCGTGCTTCCATCCTCGTACCCTGCTGCCTCGATATTATTCTCCTGATAAAGATCGGTATAGATCAGCTTCTGTCTCGGATGATAAATGATCTCACCCTTTCCGTCGATCAGGTAAACATACTCCGAAGAATTTCCAACATTCGCTTTTTTTAAGATCTGTTCAATACTGTTGTAGTTCATATCGACCAAAAGTACTCCCAGCGTCGATGTTCCATTACTTGTCAGCTCCACGGCACGGCTTAAGGATACGACCCAGTAATAACGGTAAGATGGATCGCCAAACAGATTCTGCACATGCGGTGTCGAAAAATGAAGGTTTTCCATCTGACCGACCGCATCGGTAAACCACTGCTGCTTCACAATATTTACCTGACTTTTTTCATTCGCAACAGGTACTGCTGCCACAAGCTGTCCCTCTCCCGTATAACAGGCAATACTGATCAGGTTATCTTTATTCGCCTCATATAAGAGATTCATTTCTTCATCCATGGTATCACTGGCAAGATCTTTATTCTTGATGACACTGTAATACATAGTATCAGAAATACGGCGCATGTTTCGGAGATAATCCTCAAGGTTGATGGCTGTCTGATTTAAAAGCTGCCCCGTACTCTCAATCGTCATCGCTTCTGCTCTGTTTGAAAACTGCCGGTAAAGTGTGACGCCAAGAAAGGCCATACTACATATGGACAGAATCGTAAACGAAATCGATATCGTCATCTGAATACTGTGCGGTTTTGTCATTTTCCTGATATATGCAGTTAATTCTCTTATTTTATCTTTGATATTTGACAAACTCATTTTCTTTTTTCTGCTTTGTACTTTGAAGGTGACATTCCAAACTGTTTTTTAAATGCGTAACTGAAATAATTCGGATCAGAATAGCCCACTTTTTCTGCAATCACATATGTTTTTTCATCCTGATTCAAAAGCAGATCAAGCGCCTGTTCCATCCGATACTCTGTCAGATAATTGATAAAAGTTTTTCCGGTCTCCTTTTTAAACACGGTAGAAAAGTACGCCGTGCTGACCGAAAGATTTTTACATACACTCTCCACATTGAGTCCTGAATCTGCATAGTGTTCCCTGACATACTCGATCGCTTTTGTGACAAATGATTTCGTCGTGTCCTGTCTGCCATTCTGGATCATCTCCTGCATCTGACGTCCGGTCTTTAGCAGCCAGTTTTCCAGTGCCTCCGGCGATTCCATCTGAAGAACTTCCCGGTAGATATCTCCCGTACCACTGAAAATTTCGTCCAGATTCAGCCCGTTTAATGTTCCAAAACGGAAGATTTCCGCAATAAGTTCCGTGATAAATATCTGATATTTCTGCAGTGATGCTCCACGTCCGGAAAGCTGTGTCACGCTTTCTTTGACTGCTTCTTTCAGCGCCTGCTCATCCCCGGTCTTAATCTTTTTTAAAATATTCCCGATCGACTGCTCTTCCCACGGTTCCTCTGCACTGCCCTGCGGATCGATCTCCGCAATATTAATGGCTCTTGTATTTCCATAGATCACACGGTAGGAAACCGCATTGCGCGCCCCCTGATAGGAAGCCGGCAGCTCTGCGATCTCATCACAGACCGGACCGATTCCTGCCGTCACCTTCGCACCGCAGACACGTTTCGCCAGCTTGCAAAACCGATCCATTGCATTGGTATATGCCGTGATTTCTTCCGTTTCTTTTAACTGTGTGATCACAAGGATGTCTCCGAGATAAAAGAATGTGTTCGATCTCCACTTGTCCACAAACTGTTCCTCAGCAAGCTGTTTGACGGACATTCCAAGCAAAAACGGATCGAGTTCAAGCTGTGGATCCGGCGTGCTGATATGTAATATAGTTGCCACATAATATGGTCCGCTCCACGGTATCTGGTATTGTTTCAAATATTTTTCAATCTCAGATGCCGGAATTCTTCCCTCAATCAATGATGTATAAAAGTTTTCCTGCAATACCGGAAGACTCTCCATATAATAAGCGCGCAGTTTTTCGATATTACGTTTTTCATCAAGCTCTCTGTCAAGGTTTGTCCTGATACGCTCAAACACTTCCCGCAGTTCATTGGAATTGATCGGCTTTAAAATGTACTCCTCCGCCTCGATCTTAATTGCCTCTTTTGCATATTCAAATTCATCAAATCCAGAAAAAATAATAATTTTTATTTTCTGATATAGTTCTTTTAATTTCTTGCTTAAGGTCAGTCCGTCCATGTATGGCATTTTGATGTCTGTCATCACAACATCCGGCTGGATTTCCTCTGCCATCTCTAATGCTTCGACGCCATTTCTGGCATACCCGGCAATACGAAACCCCATCGCTTCCCAGTCAAGCTTTTTCATAATGACAGAATATACTTCTTCCTCATCATCCACCAATAATACCGAATATAAATTCATCGTGTTCTATTCTCCATTCCAACATGAAAAAATCATATTTTCACATTTTCTTCCGCTAGTCTCCATATTTTGCATTCATATTATGCCATAAAATTCCAAGGATCACCGTACAGATAATGATCTCTGCCACTGCCACATAGGTGTTCCAGAATAATAAAAGCATCATGACAAGTGTTGCCACTGCAAAAAAGAACATCAGCTTTCCGGCGCATTTTGCATAGTTTTCTTCGTCTTTTACCGGTGGTTTATTCTTTCCTCGGATGGCGGAGATATCTTTCATAAACCATAACCGCATTCCATAATAGATCAAAATCACAAATAAAAGTAATGGTATCCCTGCTGTCTCTAAAATCTGATCTGTTGTCATATAATCCTTGTTTTCCTCCATTGTTTTACTAAGCAAAAATAACGGCTGGTCTGTAACACCCAGCCGTTATTTTACAGTCCGATATAAGAATTATACCGTATGTTTTATTTTCTTGCTATATATTTTCTGATATCCAGAGAAATTGCTACGAAGATTACAACACCGATTGCGATGTACTGTGCGTTTGCATTCATTCCTAAGTACTGGAGAGCAACCTTCAATAACTCGAATACTGCAACACCGATGATAGCGGATGAAACTTTACCACGACCACCTGTTACGGATACACCACCGATCGTACATGCTGCGATTGCTTCCATTTCGTAACCATACCCGGTCTGAACAGATGCACCACCTGCTTTTGCGCCGAGCATGAATCCTGCAAGACCATACATAGCTGCTGCTTTCATGTAGATTAAGATCAATGTCTTTTTCACCGGAACACCTGCAACCTCTGCTGCCTGTGGGTTACCACCGATTGCGTACATATATTTTCCATGACGTGTCATGTTGAAAATGAACCATGTGATCGCTGCCACAATAATTGCAATCCAGATCAGGTAGTTGATTCCGAGAAATTTTTTGTTTGCAACATTGGTATATGCCTCAACATATCCACCAAGAGGTGTTGCGTTTGTAACGATAAGTCCAATACCATAAACGATTTCCATCATTGCTAAGGTTGCAATGAAAGGCGGTACATTTAAGTATGCAATAAAGATACCGGTTACTGTACCAAATGCTGCACAGATGAGCATTGCGATGATCGCTACTAAAACTACGTTCAATGGTTTCATATCCGGGAAGAATTTACCGGAATAATCCAGACGCTGTAACAACATACCGGAAATACATGCACCGAAACCAATCATACGTCCTGCGGAAAGGTCACATCCTGCGGTGATAACACATCCTGCAATACCAAGTGCAATGACAAGTCGTGAACTCATATTCATAAGAATATTCATTAAGTTGTTGCCTGTGAAGAAGTTATTGGATGTCAAACCAGTATAGATTACCAGAATGAACATTACAATAATAACCCCGTTGTTAATCAAAAAATCTTTTACTTTCTGCTGTTTTGTCTTTCCCATTTTCGTCTCCTCCTATCGCATCAGAATCTTGTTGCGTATTCCATAATTTTTGCCTGTGTCATATCTTCCGGTTCCTTCACTTCACCGGTCAGTTTTCCGTTACACATAACACAAATTCTGTCTGACATTCCAAGAAGTTCTGACATCTCGGAAGAAATCATAATGATCGCTTTGCCCTGTTTTGCCAGGTCGCACATGATCTCATAAATCTCATGTTTTGCACCTACGTCGATACCACGGGTAGGTTCATCCATGATCAGAACATCCGGGTCATTGGCTAACCATCTTGCAACGATTACTTTCTGCTGGTTACCTCCGGACAGATTGGAAATATGTTCTTTCATGCTCGGAGTCTTGATACTTAATTTTTTAATGCTGCTTGTTACGATCTCATTGATCTTTTTGTGATTTAAAACAAATCCTGCATTCAGATATTTATTGTAGATAGATACACCTACATTATCTTTGATAGACAGGCATCCGAAAATACCGTTTCCTCTTCGATCCTCAGTGATCAGTCCGATTCCGGCATTCATCGCATCGATTGGATGTTTGATCTTTACTTTTTTGCCATGCATATAGATCTCACCGGATGCAATACCACGGATACCGAAGATTCCTTCCATCAATTCTGTTCTCTGTGCACCTACCAGTCCACCAAATCCAAGGATTTCTCCTTTGTGGAGCTGAAAACTTACATTCTGGAATGATTTTGCATGGATGGAGCAAAGATTTTTTACTTCCATAACCACTTCATCACCCGGTTTGTTTTCTCTCGGTGGATATACATTTGTCAGCTCACGGCCAACCATCTTTGTGATGATCTGATCTGTGGTCATCTCTGCTGCCGGCCAGGTTCCAACATATGTACCATCCCGCATGACTGTGATATCATCAGCGATTCGTTTGATCTCATCCATCTTATGTGAAATGTAGACCATTGCCACACCTTTGTCTCTTAAATCATTCATGATGCGGAACAATGCTTCTACTTCATTATCAGAAAGAGATGATGTCGGCTCATCAAAGATGATGACCTTTGCCTGTTGGGAAACTGCCTTTGCAATCTCAACGGACTGCATCTGACCTATGGATAAAGATCCAAGCTGTGCTTTCGGATCAAAGTCCATTTTTACTTCTTTTAACCATTTTGCAGTATCCTCATACATTTTCTTATGATCGATCACTTTTAATGGTCCACACTTTGTCGGGAATCTTCCCAGGTACATATTTTCTGCAACGCTTCTTGCCGGTACCGGCTGCAGTTCCTGATGTACCATGGCAATTCCTTTTTTCATTGCCTCATCCGGGTTATTAATCTCGACTTTTTCTCCGTCCAGAATAATCTCGCCGGCATCCATTTTATAAATACCAAACAGACATTTCATCAGGGTTGATTTTCCTGCACCATTTTCCCCCATCAGTGCATGGACGGTTCCCGGACGGAGTGATAACTGTACATTGTCAAGTGCTTTGACACCGGGGAAAGATTTGCATACACCCCTAAGCTCCAGTTTATACTCAGCCATGTTTCTCCTCCTTTATATCATTTGGCTTACTTCTCTGCCAATTATGTTCCTATTTCATATCTGTGCTATTTAGCACACTTCATTTTTCATAGAATATATATCTGCCTGTTTTTATTTCATACATTCATTTCTGCATTTCTGCAGTCTGATCATAATTCTTATGAATAGTGGCAGCGGGTGCCATATGCACCCGCACCACTTTTATACCCTGTTCTTTTTACAGATTATTTAACCATGTCAAGAACATCCTGTGCATTGTCTTTTGTTACTTTTACATAATCACATCCGATGTAGTGATCATTGCCAGCGCCTGTGATGTAGTTGATAGCTGCATCTGCTGCACTGTGGGACTGTGAGAAGTGATCGTTAAATACAGTACCTGTCATGGTTCCTGCAAGAACATCCTCTAATGCCTCTGATAATGCATCAACACCTACCAGATAAATATCAGTACCTACGGTACGTCCTGCACTCTGGATTGCCTGTAAAGCACCAAGTGCCATTGCATCGTTGTTACAGAATACAACTTCTACATCGTTGCCGTACTGTCCAAGGGCATTTGCTACGATCTGCTGTGCCTGATCCTGCTGCCAGTTACCAACCTGATCGGATAAGCAGTTTACTTCAAGTCCTGCATCCTCAAGAGCTTTTACAGAATATTCTGTACGATACTGGGCATCCACGTTCTCCGGATCACCTTCTACCATAACGTAGTCGATTTTACCGTTTCCATTTAAATCTACGGTATCAAGACCAAGATCACTGATCATCTCACCCTGGAAAGTACCGGACTGACGTGCATCACATCCAACGTATGTAACATCCCAGTTGTTATCTGACCATCTCTTCTGCTCTTCTTCATCCGGCTCACGGTTGATGTATACCAGCGGGATTCCTGCTGCAACTACTTTATCTGTGATGGTTGCTGCGGAAGAGGAGTTAACCGGGTTGATAATAAGGACATCTACCCCCTCTGTGATAAAGTTATCAATCTGACCTGTCTGTGTAGCCTGATCGTTTGCACCATCAACAATTGTGATATTGTCTTTTGAAAATCCTTTTTCTACCAGATAATTTTCAAGCTCTGTACGGAACAGTGTCATGAAGTTATCGGAGAACTGGTAAATACATACACCAACTTTTTTGTCTGCTAAACTTGCATCTGCGTCTGTTGCTGCATCGGCTGCTGCGTCCCCTGCATCGGCTGCCTCTGTAGCTGCTGCATCATTCGATGTATCACTTGATGCATCGCTTGCTGCTGCATCGGTTGTTGTTCCGGCATTGTTTGTGGATGCGTTATTGCTTCCGCCACATCCTGCTACCATAGATGCTACCATTGCTGTTGCTAAAATTACACTAACTACCTTTCTTTTCATAGAAAAATCCTCCCATTTGATTTAATGTATTTGTAACTCTTTGTTTGTTACAAGTGCATTATACCAACAGGAGGATTGGATAAACATACAATATTCTTCTGTCTTTCTTAAAAATTCTTCTTTTTATTTGTGTATTTCATCACTTTTCTTTGATTTTCGTTTTATTTCGTTGTGCATTTTGACATAATAGTAAATTGTTTCATGTTTTTTTAACGTCATTCTGTTGCTTTAAAGTTCTAAAATACTCTCTGCTATCTCCACTGCATCACGGATACAGTCCGGGCAGCTTCTAAGTACTTTTCCGGTTGCAACGCCCTTTAATTCTCCACAGGTGAGCGATCCGTTTTTCTCTAAAAATGTCTTCGTGATCTCTCTGGTCAGTTTATAGGTATCTGCCTTACTTGCCGGCTGCTCTAAATTTTTGCAGCTGTTTTTTAATCCCGCAAGCATGACTGCGCCGGATACCGCACCACAGGTTGCTGCCATGCCGCCCATGCCAAGTCCGAATCCTTCACAGGCTGCAAACAGGGTTTCCTCCGGTATGCCGGTCTCCTCTGCAAATGCACAGGCAACTGCCTGAGCACAGTTGAATCCTTTATCGTGTAATTCGATTGCTTTTTCTTTTCTGGTCATTGATGTGTCCTCCGTTTTTATCAATTTTACTTTTGGCATAGAACATGTTTTATGTACGATACATATTCTAAGTGCTGTACATACTTTATTTATTATACGAAGGTGACAGTGTATTTTCAAGTTTCTGTATCATTTAAAGTGTTTCCTGACCATTTAATCTCCTTTCCAGTCAGGGTCATTGCCGACAATATATCATCATGATCTGCAAAAGTCTATCCCAAAATCATAAAATACATATTCTCTAAACATTTTATTATCATGAAACAAAAATAACAGGGCACATCGGATTTTAAATCCGAAGTCCCTGTCGTTAAGTAAAAAAACAAATAGAAAATGCCGCTCTTATTTTGCCTCATCGATTGCTTTTCCAATATCATGACGCATATATTTATTAGCAAAGTCAACCCACTCGGTTGCCTCGTAGGCTTTCTTTCTCGCCTCTTTCAAATCAGCACCGGTCGCCGTGATACCAAGCACTCGTCCACCATTTGTAACAATATCTCCGTTGTCATCGAACTTCGTTCCTGCATGGAAACAGAAATAGTCGTCTTTTCCATCAAACTTTTCAAAACCACTGATCTTAAATCCTTTTTCATAGGATACCGGATATCCGTCGGATGCCAGTACCACACAGACTGCCGCATTATCCTCAAACTGCAGATCAATGGTATCTAATCTGCCATCTACGCATGCTTCCATCACATCAATGATGTCGTTTTTCATACGCGGAAGTACGACCTGGGCTTCCGGATCGCCGAATCTTGCATTATACTCTAGCACCTTCGGTCCATCCTCTGTCAGCATCAGTCCAAAGAAAATGACTCCGGTAAACGGTCTGCCCTCTGCAGCCATGGCATCCACGGTTGCCTGATAAATGTATTTCTGACAGAAATCATCCACCTCTTTGGTATAGAACGGACTTGGAGAAAAGTTACCCATTCCTCCGGTATTTAATCCCTGATCGCCGTCTTTCGCACGTTTGTGATCCTGTGCAGAAGACATGATCTTGATCGTCTTTCCATCCACGAAAGATAATACAGACACCTCACGTCCTGTCATAAATTCTTCCACAACCATGGTATTTCCGGCTGTTCCGAACTTTTTATCCTCCATGATCTCTTTGACACCGGCTTTTGCCTCCTCTAAGGTGTTGCAGATCAAAACACCCTTACCGAGTGCTAATCCGTCCGCCTTTAATACGATCGGCATTTTTGCAGTCTCTAAATAAGCAAGCGCCTCTTCTGCTGATGTAAAGTTTTCGTAAGCTGCCGTAGGAATATGGTATTTTTTCATAAGGTCTTTTGAGAATGCCTTAGATCCCTCTAAAATAGCTGCGTTCTTACGCGGTCCAAATACCTTTAATCCCTCCGCCTCGAAAACATCCACGATTCCGCCGACCAATGGATCATCCATTCCAACGATCGTAAAATCAATGGCCTGCTCTTTTGCAAAAGCCACAAGTTTATCAAACTCCATGGCACCGATCGGCACGCACTCTGCAAGTGCCGCGATTCCGGCATTTCCCGGAGCGCAGTAAATCTTATCGACACGCGGGCTCTTTGCCACACTTGTCACGATCGCATGTTCACGTCCACCGCTTCCAACTACTAATACTTTCATCCTCCGTCGCTCCTTACTCTGTTATTAAACACTATCTTTCATTTCCTGCTATTCTGTAATGATCGTATGTCCATTTTCTACCGATAGCTTTCTTACTCTTTCGCAATGATCACATGTCCATCTTCCACAGATACTTTCCCGTTTGCGATCAGGTCGATCGCTTTTGGAAGGATCACCCATTCTGCCTGTTCCATCACACGGCGCTGTAATACTTCCGGTGTATCTCCCTGCTCTACCTCGACTGCCTTCTGCAAAATAATCGGTCCCGTGTCTGTTCCCTCGTCAACAAAATGTACCGTTGCGCCCGTCACCTTCACTCCGCGGGCAAGCACGCCTTCATGTACTTTCAGACCATAAAATCCTTTTCCACAAAAAGATGGGATCAGGGATGGATGGATATTTACGATACGGTTCGTATATTCTTTGATCATCATCTCCGGCAGTACTACAAGGAATCCCGCCAGCACAACAAGATCTACATTGTAGGAATTTAATTTATCAAGGAATGCCTGATTAAAAGCCTCTCTGCTTTCAAAATCTTTCGGTGAGATGCACAGTGCTTCGATTCCATGTGCCCTCGCACGCTCCAGGGCATAGGCATTTGCATTATTACTGATGACAACCGAAATGCACGCATTTGTAATCTTTCCTGCGCTGATCGCATCAATGATCGCCTGAAGATTTGTTCCTCCACCGGATACTAAGACTGCCAGTTTTAGCATAAGGTTACTCCTTTTTCACCGTCTTTGATCTCACCAACCACATATGGTGTCTCGCCTGCTGCTTTGATTGCTTCCATTGTTTTGTCCACATCAGCAGGATCTACTGCAAGTACCATACCAAGTCCCATATTGTAGGTATTGTACATCATTTTCTCTTCTACCTGTCCCTTTTTCGCCATCAGTTTAAAGATAGACGGAACTTCATAACTGTCTTTGCGGATCACAGCCTGTTTTCCCTCCGGCAGCATTCTTGGAACATTCTCATAGAAACCACCGCCTGTGATATGGCTGCATGCCTTGATGCGCACACCTGCCTCTTTGACGCTGCGCAGCGCTTTTACATAGATTCTTGTAGGAGCAAGCAATGCCTCTCCAAGTGTTTTTCCTAACTCATCATAATAGGTATCCAGGCTTTCTTTTGTCATCTCAAAGATTTTTCTGACAAGTGAAAAACCGTTGGAGTGCACACCGGAAGATGCCATACCGATCAGTACATCTCCTGCCTTTACATCTGCACCTGTTATGATATCTTTTTCATCTACGACACCAACCGCAAATCCGGCAAGATCATATTCGTCCTCAGGCATCAGTCCCGGATGCTCTGCTGTCTCTCCACCGATCAGGGCTGCATCGGACTGTTTGCATCCCTCTGCGACACCGCTTACAATTGCCGCAATCTTTTCCGGATAGTTTTTTCCACATGCGATATAATCAAGGAAAAATAAAGGTTCACCGCCTGCACATGCGATATCGTTGACACACATTGCAACACAGTCAATTCCGATCGTGTCATGTTTGTCCATAAGAAATGCAAGTTTTAATTTTGTTCCTACGCCGTCCGTTCCGGACACTAAGGTAGGTTTCTCCATGTTTTTAAATTTTTCCATGGAAAATGCACCGGAAAATCCGCCAAGACCTGTTAAAACCTCTGGCCGCATGGTTCCCTGTACATATTTTTTCATCAGTTCCACTGATTTGTAGCCTGCTTCGATATCAACACCGGAATTCTTGTAATCCATTAATTTTTCCTCCTGAATCTGTTGTTTTTTAGTAATTTTTATAACCAACTTCCTGTAATCTGGCATCTTTTGCCTGAACCTGTTCTTTTAACTCTTTTGAATACTCTTTTAATTTTGCGAGCAGAGCCTCATCTGAAGTAGCAAGAATCTTTGCTGCAAGCAGTCCTGCATTTGCACCTCCATTGATCGCTACTGTTGCAACCGGGATACCGGATGGCATCTGAACGATCGAGTATAAAGAATCTCTTCCGCCAAGGGATGTGGTATGCATTGGGATACCAATAACAGGCATCGGGAAAATTGCTGCACACATACCCGGTAAATGCGCTGCCATTCCTGCACCTGCAATAATCACCTTAAATCCTTTTGCTTCTGCGCTCTTGGCATATTCAAAAAATACGTCCGGCTCTCTGTGCGCGGAGATGATCGTCATCTCATAATCAATTCCAAGCTTATCTAAAATATCTGCAGCTTTTGCCATAACCGGCATATCTGAATCGCTGCCCATTACAATACCAACTTTTGCCATAATCGTTCTCCTTCCAGATTCCTACAGTTTCACACTTCCACTGTTACCTATGTGTATTGTACCCGTCATTCTTTTAGAAGTCCAATTAATATTTATTATTTTATTTATTAAATAATCTTATATATTATCTTATTTATTTCTGAAGCAGGACTCCAGCTTATTTTTAGCAATCCTGTTTTTTATAAAAGCGGCTCATTCAGCTGCTCTGTTCCGACTAAGACAAATTTGCCATCTGCAATGATATCTTCTGTACTGCCATCTTTTCTTATCACTGTGATCTTGTCAAGCTCATCATATGGGATCGTAATATCTGTATGACAATTTAAATACGCTTTTTCTACGGACTCTTTTCTCTGTGCAGATACACTGTTCTCCCTTGCAACAATCGCTTTGCCATCCGGATTGTAGGAAACATTGTCCTCCTCATGGCTGTAACAGGTGTCACCCACTGCAAAATGCGGTCCGGTCTTCTCGGCAATCAGGATCGGCAGTTTATCTGCGATCTGATAATCTCTCGCCATGCGGTATGCGGTTGTATTCGTTCCGATCGCAAACTCTCCCATCGGCAGCGTATCATGATGTTTTAATACATTATCACGGATATATTTTTTATTTTCTGCCTCATCCTTAAAATTGGTGCAGGTATAGGACTCTACCATACCATCCTTAAACCGGATTTCTAAATTCTCATAGTTGAGTCCGTTTAAGTAGACCTGTCCGACGAAAAGTATTCCCGTGGTTTTCTCTAATACCGGTGAAGTAAATACCTCTCCGACCGGAATGTTGACATCTGCCACGCAGTTCTCAAATGCAGTCTCCTTTGCCGGATCTTTTAATTTCCAGATATTTACATACAGATCTGTCTTATTTTTTTCTTTTCCCGTAATATGCACCTGATCTGCCGTATCTAATACATCAATAATCTTCTGCTGTATCGTCTGGTACAATTTATAATCCAAAGTATTTAATTTTACCGTTTCGGCAAAAATCTCCTCAAAACGGTCACCGATCTCCGGGATCGGATATGCGATAATTGTAAAACTGCGCTCTTCGCCTTTGATATATTCATTAATCATCTGCCCTGCCATGTTCATCTCATAGACACAGATTTTCTGCTGTTTTTCGTTATATTTTACCGCACGCTCTTTATTTTCCGGTGAAAATGGTACCTCCCCGAACACTTCGATCACTGCAGGGCCTGCATGACCGGCCGCTAATTTTTTTTCTTCCTCAAAATAATTCTTTCTTGCCTCTAAGCAGCGCTCCACATATGCTTTATCCAGATAGAGTGCACGGTCTTCCCTGTGATCATAGTCAAACTGCTTGTTTGGTGATGTTGCAGATGCAAGCATGGTCGGCTTTAAATTCATTTTTTCAAAATTGTGTACCGCTGCACGGACCATCCGCTCAAAACCGATCGGATAACGGAGCTGTACCGTCTGCTTTTTGCCAAGATCTTTGCCTGTCACTTCAAAGCCGATCCGATAGCCTTCCGTGTAAGTGTCAGCCATCGCCTGGATCTCCTCATCGGTCAGCCTGTTTAAAAATGCTGCCATCTTTTTCTCATTTTCCCCAATATATACACCGTAGCGGTACAGATAGCGCAGATCGTTAAGATCAGCATTCATCACAATATCATTCTCAAAATCTTCTGCCGGATCAATCAGCCTTCGAAGACTTTTTTCATAAAAAATCTCACTGTAATCATGGAAAAACCAGTACAGATCCTGCTGCACCGCTGATTTCTCCGGGACATCTTTGTCTTCCCCTGCTTCAAAACGGTTATAAATTTCGACAAACAGTTCCATCTGGATCGTAAGCTGCATCAGATCCCCACGAAATGCCGCACCAGTCTCACGTCTGATATATGCAAGGTACGCACAGAGAAGCTGTCCGAACTCTTCTCCCAATTGTTCCACAGCATAATCCGGATTCGCATAACTTGTCTGATATGCCTCACCAAGAATGTCTTTATATAATGCCTGATTACATGTTTCTGCTTCTTTTAAACTCTGTTTTTGAATCGCATCATCTGCCCATAGATCATAGACAGCCGCCTGTTTCTGCAGCAGCTGTGCCGTCTGCCTGAAGTATTCTTTATATTTTTCTTCTGTCTCCGGCTTTTCTTCAATCTCTGCAACCCGCTCACGCACCAGCACAAAACGCTCCTTTGCAAGCTCGTTGGATTCTTTATATAATTCTTTGTATAACATTAAGTCAGAACCTCCACAAAAATTTCTATCACTCATCAATCAGTTTTCCATATTTTGCATTTTTTTCAATCAATGATTTTGCATACTCCCAGATCCGCTCAGAACCCTCGTGTACCCTCTCGTCTCTCTTTAATACCTGAGATTTTTTCACACCATGTTCCTCCCATGAAATACCACCCGATGCATCATTTAAAAACAATGGCTGTACCTTATCTAACATATTCGCAAACTTTGATTCCGGTGTCTCCATCGCCTCAAACTCATCCCACAGACCGCGGTATTCCTTCTGCTGTGCCTCCGGCAGCAAACCAAAGATACGGTCAGCCGCTTTTAATTCACGCTCCCGCTTTGTCTTATTACCCTCCGTATCGTACGCATAAGTATCTCCCGCATCGATTTCTATGACATCGTGAAGCAGTACCATTTTCATTGTTTTTAAAACATCGACCGGTTCATTTGCATAATCGGCAAGCACAAACGCCATCAGTGCCAGATGCCAGGAATGTTCCGCATCATTTTCTTTTCTGCTCCCATCGCTTAAATACGTCTGTCTTGTAATCTTTTTTATTTTGTCCAGTTCCATGATAAATGAAATCTGTTTTTCAAAATCTGTCATATGAATTCTCCATTCCTGCGTGTAAAAATCTTATTTTCACACCAATTTTTCTCTTTATTTACAGCAAAAATCCAACTATATACAGCGCAGCCCATACCCCAACAGCAAGGAAAGAGCATACGGTCGCAAGATAAGGAAAAAAACGATAGGAATTTTCCTCTCTTAAGCTTACAATTGCATTGAACAATGCGATCACTCCAACGAACATGGACGACACACCCGCACTCCCAAGATACATGCTTCCGTTTCCTCCATCCTGAAAAGAACAGGCAATGACTGCAATTAGAACCCCCAATGATATAACCGACAGTATCCATGCAGCAATTCCTCTTTTTGACTGTTTTTTATCTGTAAATTTATATCCTCTTTTATGTCGTGTATGCATCTTGTTTATCCTCATTTTCATGATTTTTATCCATTTGCCTGTCAGGCATATGTTTTTATCACTAATTTCCATGCCGGACTCAAATATCATTCACCTGCCGGCATTCTTTTATTATACAAAAACATATCTTTTTATGCAACCTGTCCGCCAGTCACACAGGGATTTCGCTTTTAACTTTGTTACTGTTCACTCGTACCTCGTTCCAGTAACGGATTTTGCCGATGCTTCGCATTCCAAATCGGCAAAATCTGCTACCACCACTGTATCATACGGCATTTTCAGTTCAGAAAATGCCTACCTGTGAACAGTAACGCCAGGTGCAAAAAGGGACACGATGGAATAAAGGGCATGGTCGTTGAAGACTATCAGGGGACACTGGTCCACGATCATGATGTAACCTTTTATAAGTATAGAACCGGCCACCAGGAATGCCTTGCACATGTACTGCGTTATCTGAAAGACAGCATGGACAACGAAAAGGACCGTACCTGGAACAGGCAGATGCATTCCCTGATACAGGAAATGATCCATTACCGGAATGGTTTATCTGAATCAGAAGAGCCAGATCCGCAGACCGTCTCCGAATTTGAAGAACGTTATAAAACAATCCTGTCCATAGCTGGGGATGAATACGACTATGAGCCGCCTGGGAAATACTACCGTGATGGATACAACCTGTACAAAAGGATGAAAAAATATAAGAAAGATCATCTTCTTTTCCTCCATAATAAGAATGTACCTGCCACGAATAACGAAGCCGAACGGCTGCTGAGAAAATAAAAAAGAAAACAGGCGCAGGCTGTGTCATTCCGGAGTCCGTCAAGCATCGACCATCTCTGTAAATGCATGAGCATGCTGGTTTTGATGCGCAGAAAAGAGCAGACCAATCTGTTCCGCGAGATTGCAGAAATATTTGCATAAGAAAACCGATGGTTTTGACTACGATTAGTCTATACCATCGGTTCTTTTGTTACAAGTTTACCTCTGAACAATAACAATAAATTTTTTCAGGAAATTTTCAAGGAGGAGGCAGTATGATAAAACGTCTTCAGGAAGTATCTGGAATATATATTGAAAAAATCATCGGTCAGGACCGGTTCGCTTATGCCCATTCGGATACCAATGACTTTTATAACCTGATCGAATAGTCAAAATCCGGAGGATATCAGGGTTCAGTCATTCTGTTTTTTGATTTTGAGTCCGGTAAAGTTTTCAAACCGTTTGCAAAAAAAAGAAATGTCATTTACAGCAATCCTGTCTATGCAGAGGGTTTTTACTATTTTCTGCAGGGCGATTATGACGAAAAGAAAATCTCTCTGTACCACTATATTCCCGGAAAACTTTTAGAAAAAGAGACAGAACTTAGTACAGAAGAAGTGAGCCTGTATAATCTTTGCATCATTGGAAATCCGGTACACATCATCAGTCAGGAGGACACCTTTGTATGTTATTATCCCGAAAAAATTTCTTTTCCGATAACCGGTCATGAAAGCGCCCTTTTTATAGAAGATGAAAAAATATATTTTGAATCCTGGGTGGAAGAAGGCTGGAATGACAAAAATGACTGTGCCACAGACAATTATGATCTTTACTATAAAGTTATTGTAAAAGATTTCAGTGGAAATACGCTTTCTGAAGAAGTTGGCGATTTGTATCAGGCGGCAGACGGCACCTGGTGGATCGCATGACTTCCAGTTGCTTTATGGATAAAAATTGGATATTTCCGTTACACCATAAATGTGATATGGGCGAAATGATATGTTACTTCAATCTTTTCATCCAAAAATACTGTCTCATTTTATGAATTTGTATGATATTGGGTGAAAACGATCCTGTATCATACAAAACACCCACGAATTTCGATATATGTGGCTGTTTTTCAAAAAAAAGTTCTTTTAATTCGCCCATTTGACAATATTATGTCAACTGCTTTACAAAAAAACGGGCGAAACAAGCATATCCTGTACTTGTTTCGCCCAACGTATTTCATTTTGCCTGACAGACTTCAAAAACATCTGCACCTTTCCACATACATCACTCCAGCACTTTTTCTAACTCCTCGATCACGATCTTTAATGCTTTGATCCTTGCATACCGTTTATCCACTGACTCTAAGATATGCCAGGGCGCATATGTCGTACTGGTTTTCTGGATCATCTCATTGACTGCATCTTCATACTGATCCCATTTTTCACGGTTACGCCAGTCCTCATCTGTGATCTTCCACTGCTTCTGCGGAGTGTTCTGTCTCTCATTAAAACGCTCTAACTGTGTATCCTTGTCGATCTGCACCCAGAACTTGATGATAACAGCGCCCCAGTCGTGCAGTTCCTTTTCAAATTCATTAATTTCGTTATAGGCACGTTTCCAGTCATTTTCGCTGCAGAACCCCTCAAGACGCTCCACCATGACTCTGCCATACCAGGTGCGGTCAAAGATCGCGATATGTCCTGTCTTTGGCAGCCTCGTCCAGAAACGCCAGAGATAATGTCTCGCCTTCTCGTGTGGCTCCGGGCTTGCGATCGGATGTACTTCATAGCCTCTCGGATCGAGTGCTCCGGTGATCCGCTTGATATTGCCGCCCTTTCCTGCTGCATCCCATCCCTCATATGCAATGATGACCGGAACTTTTTTGCGGTACAGACGGTTATGAAGCTCTCCTAAGCGGTTCTGGAGACGTTTCAGTTCTTTTTTATACTCGTCCTCTCCAATTGTCTTATCCAGTGGGATCTCCGACAACAGGGGCATTTTTTCCATAGAAAATACATTCTGTAAAATTGGCACCGCCATCGCATTATTGGCAAGCGCCACATCAATTCCTTCCGTCAGAATCTCAAGTGCCTGTAACTCCGTCCATTTTTTTGATTCTGCATCAATGATATACCACGGTGCTGACGGCAGATTTGTTTCCTTTAAATAGGAATCAAATGCATTCAGGCATTTCTCATAATGCTCATTCTGCCAGCGGTCATTCCTGCTGACACGCCATCTGGTATCCTTCTCCTTAGAAAGATGTTCGATCCGTTTTTCCTGTTCCTTTTTAGACACCTGCAAAAATAATTTCACGACGAGATAACCGTTATCTGTCAGCTGGCGTTCAAACCGCTTGACACTCTCAATGCGGTGCGCATATGCCTCGTCTCCAAGCTTTTCATGCAGTCTTTCACCCATGATCTCATCCATCCAGCCGGAGTCTAAAAAGCTGAACTTGCCGCTCTCCGGTATTTTTACAAAGTGGCGGTACAAAAACGGTTTTCTCTTTTCTTCCTCCGTCGGTGCCGCCATGGACGCTACTTTAAAGAATCTCGGATCAATGTTTTTAATAATCTGACCGATCAGTGAGCCTTTACCTGCGGTTCCCCATCCTTCCACAAGCACAAGCACCGGCAGTCCGTGCTCTTTTACCTTGAGCTGCTGCTCCTGCAGTTTTCTCCGTGCTTCCTGCAGCCGTTCCTCCAGTTTTGCATCTGACGGACGCTCTGTTTTTTCCCATTGTTTTAACATGCAAATCCCTCCCATTCTTCTGTCATTAGTTTTCCACATTCATTCTGAAATATCAAGTATTTTCAATTATTTTTCATAAAATAAGTTTTCTGTTTATTAATTTCAAAAAAATGTGTCTTTTTTCACAGATTTATAGTATAGTAAAAGTAGATAAATGTTAACGTTTCACATGGTTTCTTCACAAAAGATTCCATGCTATAAGGAGAACGCCTATGCTGGTTACATTAATACCTCTATTTGATGAAAACATAAAAGTCAGCGCATATTCTCTGTATACACAGAAAGCAAATTTTCTGCTTCACCCGAATCTTTTGGGAAGCGGAAGCAATGATGGCGCCGCCCAGATTGAAGGATTTGAACTGATCTTAAATATGGGACTTGAAACTCTTTCCCCGGCAAAAGAAATCTTTGTTCCGGTAAATGAAATATCGATTTTTTCCGATATTCCTTCCCAGTGTGGCCTGCCACACGAATTTTTCGTACTGCTGTTAAAAGGAAATATTCCATGCACACTAATGTATATCGACCGTGTCAAAGCACTGAAAAAAATGGGGTATCGATTTGCCATCCGCAAGCTTCCTGTATCAAGTTACGAAGCTTACCATGATCTGCTCGTACTGATGGATTATGTCATGTTAGACTGTGAAGAGATTGACATCAGCAAAGCACGTATTTATTTCAATAAAGTTTATCCAAACATCAGGCTCTGTGCTTCAAATATAACCAAAACAGAGACATTTGATGCAATCTGTCAGGATAAGAGCTGCACTTTATATGAGGGAAGTTTTTACAGACTCCCTGTCACAAAGGGAAACCATGACGTAGCTCCGTTAAAGATCAATTACATTGAACTTATGAATCTGGTTAATACAGAGGACTTTGACCTCACCAAAGCGGCAGATATCATCGGTCATGACACCGCTCTTGTCATCTCACTGCTTCGCATGGTCAATCATATGGCTGTCAACTCGGAGATCACTTCCATCCGGCACGCAGCTGCCATGCTTGGACAGAAAGAACTGAAACGCTGGATCAACACCGCCGTTGTCAATCAGTTGTGTTCCGACAAGCCAAACGAGCTTACACGTTTATCCCTGTTGCGTGCAAAGTTTGCAGAAAATCTTGCCCCTGCCTTTGAGCTTGGCGGCAAAGCTTCCGAACTATTCTTAACCGGACTGTTTTCCGTGCTTGATATCATCCTCGATAAACCAATGGAGGAAGCACTCTCGCTTGTCAAAGTTTCACGCGACATCGAAGATGCTCTCATCCGTCAGAGTGGTATTTTTGCGGAACCTTTATATTTCATCAAACAATATGAGGCAGGTAACTGGTCCGAAGTTTCCCGGCTTATGATCCTGGAAAACCTTGACACACAGACTGTGTATGATGCCTATATTGCTGCCCTGAAATGGTACCGTGATCTGTTTTCTGACACCTACAAAAAATAATCTGCTACCTAACATTTTGTCATAAAATGTTAGGCTAGAATGCACGCTCCGCGAACATTCTATTGTCATGAATAAAAGCCGAAAGCGACACTTCATTCCGCTTTCGGCTTTCTTATTTTTCATTCATTATTCTTATGACATCATCCCGGAACCTGCATTTTTCATCCGGTTTTTCTTTACAACTTTCTGTCTTGTGAACTCTTCCCTCTCTTTTTCCTCCAGATAATCCTGTATCTCACGCGACAGTTTTTCATACTTCGGAATTGTAATGTTCGAGAGTGCATTCGCGCGTTTCTGCGTCTTTTTGATATTATAGGCAAGGCGGTATGCAGAGTTTTCGATCTCCGCAAGACGGATCGTTAATTCTTTTACTTTTTCAAACTGCTGGCACGCCTCATCTAATGACATTCTTGTGTGAAAAAAAGAATACGCCGGCACCTGTTTCTTTTTTTCATACTCTACTTTCGGGATCTCCGTCCCCATGACACTGCGACGTTTGATACGGATGGAGTTCTCCACCGGAACCGCTTTTGCAATCTGTTCTACCTGATGGATTCCCATCTGGATGTTGGCTTTCTGCAGTGCCTGGTAGGCATTGGAAAATGTCTCATCGATCTGGTTCTGGATATCCGAAGCCTCTGAGATCAACTCCATCAGTTCCCGGATCAGGATATTTCTTTTTTTATCCATCAGGTCAAATCCCTGTTTTGACAATGCGAGCGCATTTTTTGCCAATATGAGGTTTCCCTTCGTCGGAAACGTATTCGGATCCATGCGTCATCCCCTCCTAATCCCAGTACTTTTCAAGAATTTTTGTATCAATACGGTCTAATTCTCCACGCGGCAGGATATGCAGCAGCCGCCAGCCGATATCCAGCGTTTCCGCCATCGAACGGTTTTCGTCTTTTCCCTGCCCGATAAATTCTTTTTCAAAAGCTGTACCAAATTTCAGATACTGTTTATCGGTATCAGAAAGCTCGTCCTCGCCGATGACACTCGCAAGATCTCTCGCCTCGCCGACACGGGCATAGGAGGAAAAGAGCTGGTTTGCAAGATCCTGATGGTCTTCCCTGGTATATTTTTCACCGATACCGTCCTTCATCAGACGCGACAGTGACGGCAGTACATTGATCGGAGGATAAATATTTTTCTGGTGAAGGGAACGTTCCAGTACGATCTGCCCCTCGGTGATATATCCGGTAAGATCCGGGATCGGATGTGTGATATCGTCATTCGGCATTGTCAGGATCGGAATCTGTGTGACGGAACCGGATGCACCGTTTACGATCCCGGCTCTCTCATAAAGTGCTGCAAACTCACTGTACAGATATCCCGGATAGCCTTTCCTGCTTGGGATCTCTCCCTTCTGCGCCGAAACTTCACGCATCGCCTCTGCAAACGAAGTCATATCGGTCAGTATTACAAGGATATGCATATTTTTCTCAAACGCGAGATACTCGGCGGCTGTCAGCGCCACCTTCGGCGTGATCAGACGCTCTGCAACCGGATCATTGGAGAGATTTAAAAACATCGCAACATGGTCACTTACACCACATTCTGCAAAACGGCGCTTAAAATACTCCGCCACATCATATTTGACTCCCATCGCGGCAAACACGACTGCAAACGGTTCGTCCTCGTTTTCGCCATCCCCAAGACTGGCCTGTTCCACAATCTGGGCGGCAAGCTCATCATGCGGCAGACCGTTGCCTGAAAAGATCGGCAGTTTCTGTCCACGGATCAAAGTCGTCAGTCCATCGATCGCAGAGATACCGGTTCTGATATAGTTTCTCGGATATTCCCTGCTGCACGGATTCATCGGCTGTCCGTTGACGTCACGCACAACCTCGGCGTGCACCGCGCCGAGCCCGTCGATCGGCTGCCCCAGACCGTTGAATGTTCTTCCTAAGATTTCCTCCGACAGCCCCACACACAGCGGTCTGCCTGTTAACCTTGCATGCGTATTTAAAAGGGACATCTCCTCCGTGCTCTCAAACACCTGAACGACCGCATAGTCATTATTGATCTCCACGATGCGCCCTAATTTTTTCTGTTTTCCTTCCACGACCAACTCCACGATCTCATCATAGAAAGCGCCTCTTACACCTTCTACTGCAACCAGTGGTCCATTGATCTCACTCAGTCCAAGATACTCAATCGCCATATCAATCCTCATTTCTGAGCAGCTTATTCTTCACACGAATCTACATTTTTGTGTTCAACCGCCCCTTACGCATTTTCCGCCATCAGATGCTGATAAAATTCTTCGATCTTATCATCATACAGGTTTAGCTGCTCTAGTTTGTCATTTGCCACATCATATTTAATGGAAATGATCTTCTCAAATATATCACTTTCCCGAAGAAGCGCCATCGGCATGTTCCGGTCGATCAATGCCTTGCAGCGGTCGTAAAGATGAAGGATGATCTCCATCATGCGAAGCTGTTTTTCCATCGGCACATAGGTGTCCTCTTTGTGGAATGCATTCTGCTGCAAAAATCCAAGCCGGATCACACGCGCAATCTCAAGCACCAGTTTCTGATCGTCCGGAAGCACATCACTTCCAATCAGCTTTACGATCTCATTCAGACGATTTTCCATCGTCAGAAGATTCAAGATCTCATTCCGACACTGCACGAATGTCGGGCCAACATTCGTCTCATACCATGCCGTCAGATCAGGAATATACTCTGAATAACTGGTCAGCCAGTTGATCGCAGGATAATGTCTTGCATAGGCAAGTGATTTGTCCAGTGCGAGGAAACAGCGCACAAAACGCTTGGTATTCTGTGTGACAGGCTCCGAAAAATCGCCTCCCTGCGGGGACACCGCCCCGATGATCGTCACACTGCCATCCGAATCGTTTAAATTCTGCACATACCCGGCGCGCTCATAAAATGCCGAAAGCCTCGATGCCAGATATGCAGGGAAACCTTCCTCCGCCGGCATCTCCTCAAGCCTTCCGGAGAGCTCTCTTAATGCCTCTGCCCAGCGCGACGTGGAATCTGCCATGATTGCTACATGATAACCCATGTCGCGGTAGTATTCCGCTAACGTGATGCCGGTATAAATGCTCGCCTCACGCGCCGCCACCGGCATGTTCGAAGTATTTGCGATCAGCGTGGTGCGGTCCATCAGAAGATTGCCGGTCTTTGGATCATTTAATTCTCCAAATTCCTCCAAAACATTGGTCATCTCATTTCCACGTTCCCCACAGCCGATATAAATGATAATGTCCGCATCACACCATTTTGCAAGCTGGTGCTGCGTCATCGTTTTTCCGGTACCAAATCCTCCCGGCAATGCCGCCGTGCCGCCCTTTGCTATCGGGAAAAGTGTATCTAAGATACGCTGTCCGGTCACAAGCGGCCGGTCTGCCGGATACCGGTCTTTAACCGGACGCGGTTTGCGGATCGGCCACTCCTGTGTCATGGTAAGTGCCTTTGTACCGCCGTCTGTAGTGCGTATCGTTACGATCTCATCACAGATCGTATAATCTCCATCCGGTTTTACCGCCGTCACTGTTCCGGATACTCCGGGCGGAAGCATCACACGGTGTATGATCGACTTTGTCTCCGGCACCTCCGCTATGATAGAACCCCCTGCCACCTCGTCACCTTCCTGTACGGTGATATGCGTCTCCCATAATTTCTCCCGATCCAGTGCATCTGCCTGCGCTCCCGTCGGGATAAACGCTCCGCTTTTTTCTGCGATTTTTTGCAGTGGACGTTCAATACCATCAAAGATGTTATTTAAAATTCCGGGAGCTAATTTTACACTGATGGCACAGCCAGCACCGGCCACTTCCTCACCCGGCTTTAATCCTGATGTCTCCTCATATACCTGGATGGTCGTCTTTTCCTTCGACAGCCGGATTACTTCCCCGACTAAACGGTGCTCTCCGACATATACCATCTCATTCATTTTATAACCAAGATTTCCCTGTATCGTGATAACCGGTCCGTTGATCCCGTATATCTTTCCTGTTATACCCATATCTGATCCTCTCAAACTGCTCTCTGTTTTTGTGCTGTCTCCCGGCACATAACAGTTTTACATCATATCCAGCATATCTCTCCCGCATGTTTCATTCTCTCTGCAAATGATTCGTCGATCAGAACGTTCTTTGCCGGAATGACTGCCCGCATGCCGCCGGAAAACTCATCCTCAGCGATCTCTACCCTGCATCCGCTCTTCTCTTCAAGGACGGCCTGTCTCTCCTGATCTGAGGGACTGATAAATACGGTCAGATCCTCTCCCTGTGCAAATTCTTTTGCCTTACCTATCTGTGCAAGCAGAAATGCTTCATACGCATCCGTCCGGCGGTACGATAAAAGCTTTTCCTTCACCATCTCAAACAATTCTTCCGTCTTCTGCTCTTTGAGCGCCTGATAATCCTTTTTCCACGCCATTGTCTGCTCTGCATTCCTGCGGTTTACTTCTTTTTTCTGTTTTTCTAAGAAAATGCGTCTTGAGCTTTTAAGTGCATCACGGCAGGACTGCTCATGTTCTTCCATTGCCGACTGATAAATATTTTTCTGCTCATCGAGCATCGACTCGCTCTGGCTGTTTGCAGCACCGATCGCAGCTCCAAAAAAAACTTCCAGTTTTTCATTGATCTCCATGCATCCATCCCCCGTTTACAGTTTCAGCCCGATTGCCTGACTGACATAATCCGTAATAAAATTCTTGCTTCTGCCGCTTCCATGCCTGTCCGGGATCTCCACAAACAGCGGCGTCCTCCGGCTCAGTTTTAAATCATTTACCAGTTCCGGAAAATCCCTGCCGAGTTTTTCTGTCAGCAGTACGATCCCGATATCCGGCTGTCCCGTCACAAAGGAAAGCGCTTCTTCAAGTTCTTCTCTCTCATGCACGACCACACCCTCAACACCGGAAAGCCGCATCCCCGTGTATGTGTCTATATTGTCGCTGATCAAATACATCCTCATGGAAATCCGCCATCCTTCCCGTCTCTTTTATCCCAGAATGGAAAATGAGATCAAAAGTCCATACAATGCGATAGATTCTGCCAGCGCAACGAAGATCAGCGCCTTACCCATAATACTTGAATCCTCGCTCAGTGCTCCGATTGCTGCGGATGCCGCACTCGCAACTGCTACACCGGCACCGATACAGGAAAGTCCGGTTGACAGTGCTGCCGCCATGTATCTCCATCCCTCTGCTGCGGATGCCGCGGTATCGGATGCTGCATAGATATGCCCGCTGAAAAGCAGCATATCTGCCACCACAACTGTTCCGAAAAACAGAACCAAATTTACCGCAAGAGATGCCTTAAAACTTTTCTCTTTCCTGTTTCCGAGCACATATCCCAGAAAAGGGATCACCATACTGAAAATTAAAATTGCCACCAGTGTTATTTTTGCTGCCATATCTTTTTCTCCTCCTATTTCCTGTTTCCGGAAAATGCCACAAACGGCTTTCCGGTTCCCTGATAAAAACGGCTGAACATCTCATAATATTCAAGTCTTAATACCTGGATCCCTACGACGAGTCCCTCAAGACCTGTCACGACGATATTTCCAAGTACCACAACGATCCAGTTCGGCGAACCACTCTCATATCCGGCGAGCGTCAGCACCACTCCCATCATGCCCGCATGGCTGAGTGCAAACGCTCCGACACGGACAAAGGATATACTGTTCGTCGCATAACTTAATACCACATCAAACAATTCCACGAGAGATTCCACAAAAAACATCGCCTTGCTCTCGCCTTCCGGAAACAGCTTTTTCTTTCGTTCAAGCAGATTTGTAAGCGGTTCTTTCAAAAGGATTGCAATGAGCGGCACTCCGACAAAAACAGCAAGAATGCCGGTAGCCGGAACCGGTTTTTCAAATGCATAAAGTACAATGCATAAAACCGCACATCCGTAACACAAAATACCCGCGACTCCGCTCGGACTAAAAAGAATCCGTCCCACATCTTTCGCACGCACGGCATTGATGATATTTAAGACCATCGCAGCCAGGATCAGAAACATTCCAAATCCGATCGCTAACATCAGTGTCGTCATAATGTTATCCATCGGACGCATCCACACGGGCTTTAAGATATCCTCGAATCCAAACACGCTGCCATACATAAAACCGAATACCGTAGACCAGATGCCTGCTAACGATAGAATTGCTCCAAGGTTCATGTGCCTGATCCGGTAAAAAACAAATCCTCCGATCAAAAGGCACAGTCCCTGCCCGACATCCCCGAACATGATCCCGAACATCAGCGTGTAGGTAAGCGCAATAAATATGGTTGGATCCATCTCCTGGTATGCCGGAAGTCCGTACATTTCCACAAACATCTCAAACGGCTTAAACAGCGCAGGATTCTTTAATTTTGTCGGCGGACTGACGGACATATGCTCCTCCACATCCTCCTCCATCACATGGATCTTTGAATCTTCCGCCGTCTCTTTTTCTAATTTTCTGGCATCATCTGCGCTCATCCATCCATATAAAATGTAGTATTCGGTCTGCTCTCCCGGCTTTCTTCCGGGTGTCGTGCAGACTGCAAACTTACGCACATCAAAATTGTTGCAGTAATGCTCTAATGCGGCACATGCACCCGCGATCTTTCCGGCATGTTTTTCCAAGGTATCATGAAGCTGCTTTTTTAACTTCTGCTCTTCCTCGTCATATGCCTGTTTTTTCTGCAATGCCTCCTGATAAGCACTCTCCGGTGTTCCATCAAAAGAATCCGGTATATAGATGCGCTCAAAATGAAACGACAGACACACCGCATCTACTTCTTTTGCGTAGACTCTTGGCACAAAATAGCCGCCCCACACATATGCCTCGTCACTGTCACATTCATAAAATAATACATGATCGGTATCATGGATATAGCGTTCGAGTTTCTGATAATGCTCTCTTGCGATTCTTCCAAAACGGAATGCGATAAACTGAAATTCCAGAATTTTTTTAAATTCGTAATCAAGCCGCCGAAACGGTGCGATCTGATCCATCAGGCTCTGATTCTCCATGCGTTCCTTCCGCATTTCCTCCTGCCGTTTCACGATCTCATCTGTCAGCCGGTATGCCGCTTCCACCACTTTTTCCGCTTCCGCTGGCTCCATTTTTACCGGCATGGCATAGTCTGCTGCCCCACCGGGCTCGTCCTTTAAGTGTTCCCACAACGCCTGTGCCTTTGTGCATGCATCCTTGTAGATATTTGTCTCTGCAAACGGTCTCACATGACCGGATATACCAAATCCGGATGCGGCATTTTCAAAATGTATCTCATATCTGCTCAGGTACTGCTCCATCACACGGTCGATATCATATTTCGGCCCGGTGATATGAAGCAGCTTCATTTTCTCTACCACTTGCACCCCTCCATCCCATCATCACAGTGTCTACCGCAATGATTCTTATACTTACATCGCAAAGATCAGATCACGGATCTCATACGGCGGTATACGGTAACGGATTCCTTCAAGTGCCGTCGTTAAAAGATCGATCTCGTGCTCTTTTTCATACAGATAACGCAGAACCGGTGCCACGGACATTGGATGCTTTTTGCATATTTTCTCATATGTCCTTATCATGACTCTCTCCCACGTCAGTTCATCCTCCGGCTCTAGCACCGCCTGTTTTCCACGAAAATATGCGGTCTGCCGGACAAATTCCACAAATTGCTCTGCAGTTTCCGTCTCTAAAAGCCGTTTCGTCTCAGCAGATCTCAATCGGTAGCTTACCGGGATCTGGTGTTTTTTCACATCCGCTTCTCCCATCGAATAAAACCGCTTTGCACGGTACATCCACATCAGATTCTGCCAGTCGATCTCTGTCCCGAAAATCTGTTCTAAGATCTGCCTTGTCTCCTTATCGGAAACCTTTGTGATTTCTTTCCATACTTTTTTATAATAATAAATATCAAGTGCAAATGCATAATCTGCATAATTCTTTTCTGCTGCAGATTCTAATTCCTTTAACAGGCTTTCATATTCCGTTCCTGTCACCGCCTGTATCAGCTCCTGCACACTGTTTGCCGCCATCACCGCTTTTAAGTCAAAATCTGCATGCCGTTCAAAAAATCCTCCGCTTACGGTGATCTCCTGCCCGTTTCCCTCCATCGCAGACTGCAGACAGTTTTTTATCACATTGATCTCATAGCGTGAAAACACAAACTGCAATGCTCTTCTTGGCTGTACACCGGAAAACCGGTACAGCTTACAGTAATCCATATACAGCGAATCCCGGATCACCGCCTCCACCTGACCGCGGTGTGCCACTTCCCCGTGCCGTTCAAATACCGGCGCATAAGCAGGCTGCTCCCGCAAAAAAGCAATAAAGTCTGTCACAGACTCATATTCAGAAATTGCCGTATAATCATCCGCACCAAGCAGTCTTGCACGCATCGCTTTTGTCTTTGTCACAAGACCACTGTACTCTAACAGTCCTCCTGCCATCTTCTTCCCCCATTCCGTCACGCTGCTTTTTCTTCTCTGCCACCCGCCACGCACACATCAGGGACTTATAATGCTCTCAAAAATCTTCTCCGCAAGAGAATCCTTCTTCTGCGCAAAATCCTCTTCTAACCGTCTTTTTGCCGCTTCATAATGTTCTCTCTGCCGTGTAATTTTAGTCTCAGCTTCGGATAAAAGCTGCTGTTTTATCTCTTCTTCCTGTTTTTGTCTCATGGAAGTATATCGTCCATCCATCTCACGTTTATCAAATTCTAACTGTTTTAACATCTTTTCTTTTTCTGCAGCTGCCTCCGTCAGAATTGACTCTGCCTTCTTTTCGATCTCATCAAGTTTCGTAATGATCTCATTCATGAATAACCCCCGTATCCTTTCTGCTGCCTATTACGTTCCCCAAAAATTACTGATATATTAATTATATTCATTTCTTAATCTGATAGCAAGGCATTATTTCCGCTATTTTTTCAGTCAATATGTAAAACAGACTCTTTTTTTCGACACAAAAGAAGGATCAGCCAACGTACCTCATTCCATTGACTGATCCTTCTTTTGTATCATTCATACAATATTTACTTTTTTGTTCCGCTATGCTTCTGCAGACCTTTGTATTCTGGCTGTAATATCTCTTACCTCTGCCATAATAGCCACATACATTTCATGCTCTAATCCCACTGGCGACATATGCGGGCACTCCTGTTTCATGCGATATGCCTGTACTAAAAGTCCCCTTTTCATGTCTTCGAGTTCCAAAAGCTGCTCTCTGCTCATAACGCCTCTCCATCTCCTGCTCTTATTCTATACTGTCATCTCTGACCTACCTGAATATGATAGATCTTTTGTCATAAGTATAACCAGATGCCGTGCACGCACCTATGACATAATAGCATATCTGGTAAAATTTAGGACCTCAACTTGTTCGGCAATTTCACCAAATTTTAAAGATGGATTTTCCTGTTTTGCCTATTTACAAACTATCTTTTATTCATTTGTTACAACGCCATCAGCGTTTGCAGCGCCTCTTTTTTAACAATACAATCTCCGTGTTCACGGATATAGGAAATTTGTCCTATCTCTGAAATTCTGCCCGCATCGTACTCGACTGCACCGAATGCAAACGCCCTCATTTCGTCCCTCGGGAACTTCGAAAAGTCCATGATCAGATAGTATGCACCCTCTAACCGGTAAAGGCTGCTCTTTGGAAAAATCTCCTCAAAACAAGCTCTTCCCATGCGTGATGCCTCATCCAAATCAAAGAACCGGAGTGCGCAGATCATCTGCCGTTTTTTCAGCTCTTTCTGTTGTTTTGATGGCTTCTTTTTATTTTCTTTTTCCTGTTTCTCTTCTGCTACTCTCTGTTCCTGTGTGTCCTTCTTCTGGTCTAAGAATGCGTCTAACACTCCCTGACGTTCTTCTTTGCTCAGGTTTCTAAACTCCTGCATTTTCTCCGGTGTCATCTGCCCGACCAGATCCGAAATCGCATCCATCAGCTGCTGAAAACTCAGATCGGAATCTCCGCCAAATGTGATTGCCATGCTGTGATCGGAAAGCAGCTCTGCTTTTACCATCGGAGAAATATTTTCAAGGCTGATATTCTCCTGTTCCTCCACGATTTTTAAAACAACACGCATAAACTTCTGTGTTGCTTCTCCATTGCCAATGATCTCATCAATCTCAAATCCCATCTCCCGGATCTCGTCCTCGGTCAAGGCACATCTGATTTTATTTTCTCCTACGCGCTTTATTTCCATGTCGTATTCCCCATTCGTATCTCATATGTAAATTTTATTACTATTATCCTATTTTTTTCGTTGTTTGTAAAGTTTAGTTTACTGCATCTGCAGCTTCACTTTTACAATGCGCTCCACAGATTCGTCGATGCGTTCCTCCGTAATCGTTCCATCCTGTACCGCCTGAAGCAGTCCATTATATGCTGTCTCATAATCCTGCGGCATTAAGATCATATCCACGCCTGCATTAACTGCCATGACTGCTGCCTGGTCTGCTGTGTAAGTTCCGGTAATTGCACCCATATTCATGGCATCCGTGATCACGATCCCCTGATAGCCGAGCTGCTCCCGCAGCACATTACTCACCATCATCTGTGACAGGGATGCCGGTGTGTTATCCCCGACTACCTGTGGAACGGAAATGTGTCCGACCATCACAAACGATACACCGTTTTCCACCGCTTTCTGGAATGGAACAAGTTCCGTCTGCATCAATTCTTCTAAGGACTTGTCCAACGTCACCGCTCCGTCATGGGAATCCCCGGAGACACCTCCCTGACCTGGAAAATGTTTTACTGCGCCGAAAACGCCCTGACTGCTTAGTCCCTCAAGTTCTTTTGTGACCATATCTGCCACCATAGACGCATCCGAACCAAACGATCTGGTTCCGATCGCTGTATTACCCGGATTGGTGAGAACATCTGCTACCGGCGCATAGTCCACATTAAAGCCAAGCTGTTTTAAATAGGTTCCGATCGTAACACCGGCATCGTATGCTTTCTGCGCATCACCAGCCGCACCGATATCACTCATATTTCCAACATTTGTCACGCCAAATGCTTCATTTGCCGCTACTCTTGCAACCGTTCCGCCTTCCTCGTCCACACTTAAGAATGCCGGCAGTCCCGTCCGCTCCATTGCAATGTTCTGCATATTGGTAAGCATTTCTGTCGTCTGTTCTGTACTGAGAAGATTGTCTGCCATATAGATCAGACCTCCGACCGGTCTGCTTTCATATGCTGTTTTGGTCGTATCTCCGGCCGCCGTCACACTGGTATATCCCGTCAGCGCTTCCGGTGTTATGACAAACATCTGCGCCACCTTATCCTCTAAGGCCATCCCTGATACAATCTGCGCTGCCTGCTCATCTAACGGGTCCACGGCAGGTTCTGCCACGTCACTTCCATTCTGTGATGTCTGTGTATCATCTGAAATTTCCGTGCTCTGTGTGTCCGGTGTCTTTACTTCCTTTGTGCCCTTTGGCAAAAACTTATGCAGGGCAGCTGCCGCCCCAATGATCATTACTGCCAAGACCAGTACAAATACGGTAACCACCACTGCTGCATGTTTGAACTCATCCTGTCTTTTCTGCCTTCTTTCTTCCTGATTCATATCTTCTCCATTCTAACAAAATCTGTAACCAAAATTCACTTTTCACTAACTTACCGCCATTATAACAGATGTCATTCTCACGGTGCAACCCACGCCTCATCAATTCCATCCTGTTTCCACTGGTTCTGTTCCTCGGAATATCCATTTACCAGCAAATACTGATATTTACTGACTGTTTTTAAAGCATCATATACATAGCGCAGCGGTATATAATTCCGGTTTCCATCCGGATCCGCCGGGTCTGCAAGAAACACTTCATCGGTATCTTCCTTATAAAGACTGATATTTACATAATGACCACCCGTCTTTTTCCAATAAGTATTGTCATCATGGCTGCTGACCAAAACAACTACACTCTTTGCAGATCTGACCTGATCCCGAAAAGTTTCGTAATCCTGCGGCTTTGTGTATAGCTCCGCATCAAATCCACATTTGCGCATGACAGTTTTCATATCGCCCCAGCCGATCGCACCGATCTTTTTCGTCGGTGTGTAACCGGAGACCTCTCTTGCATACAAAAACATGTCCCACGGCGAACAGGTATGACCTGAAAATGTACTGTATATATTTGCCATACAGCACAATCCGCACCCGAAATTGCCAAAATAATTGCCGCGCACATACTGATTGCTCCATTCACCGGACCATGCCCGTCCCTCTCCCCAGGACTTTGGTCCCTGTAAAAATGAATAAACATCCGACTCATCAAAATATCCCCGGTTTGCGGCAGCCACCAGAATGTCCTTATTTTTTTCGATCACGGCATACTCTTCCCCGTCTAATTTTGTAAAAATCCCGGCATACAGTCTGACTGCCGGCACATACTCCGGTTCGGCGACTGCCTTCTCTGCCACCGCTCCCATCTCTTTCGCATTTTGCTGCACAGACTTTTCACCGGAACCATACGCTCCTGCGATCAGCAGAAATGTTCCGGCTAACACTGCATAAAATGCGTACTCCTTTCTTTTCTGACGACCCAAATATCCAATCCTCCCAATTCTGAACTGTTTTATATCGTAAAATATCTTATCCCATTTTCGTACGAAACTTCTCTGTATTATGTTACCCTGTAAGAAGTCTTAATTCAAGCAAAGATTTTCTTAAATTATTTACTTTACTACTCGTTTTTTTTCGGCTACAATAAAGCGGTATCCTGTAATGATGTTACAAGCATCTGCAGGCACTATTATTTTGAAAAGAGGTACGCAATTATGGCAAATCCAATCGTTACGATTGAAATGGAAAATGGCGATATCATGAAAGCGGAACTGTATCCGGAAATCGCCCCGAATACTGTCAACAACTTCATCAGTTTAATTAAAAGCGGTTATTATGACGGACTGATCTTCCACCGCGTGATCAAAGGATTCATGATCCAGGGCGGATGCCCGGACGGAACCGGCATGGGTGGGCCTGGCTATGACATCAAAGGTGAGTTTTCCCAGAACGGTTTCAAAAATGACCTGAAACATACAGAGGGCGTTTTATCCATGGCAAGAGCTATGCATCCGGATTCCGCCGGCAGCCAGTTCTTCATCATGCACAAAACTTCTCCACATTTAGATGGAGCTTATGCGGCTTTCGGCAAGATCACTGAGGGAATGGATATCGTAAATAAGATTGCAGAGACAGCAACTGATTACAGTGACAGACCATTAGAGCCACAGCGCATGAAAACTGTTACCGTTGAAACTTTCGGTGTAGATTATCCGGAACCGGAGAAATGCTAATCATTCTATTGTCATAAACAAAGAAGTGTATGTCGGGAATCACCGAACATACACTTCTTTTGTTATAACTTATATTTTTCACTGTTTCAGGATCTCGTCCCCACAGCTGTTTCTTCTCATTTCAAAGGAACCAGTTTCTCTTTTCCGCCCATGTACGGCTGTAATGCCTTCGGTACATTGACGCTTCCGTCCTCATTTAAGTTGTTCTCTAAAAATGCGATCAGCATTCTAGGCGGTGCAACAACCGTGTTGTTTAAGGTATGTGCAAAATATTTGTTTCCATCGGAACCTTTCACACGGATCTTTAAACGTCTTGCCTGTGCATCTCCTAAGTTCGAGCAGCTTCCGACCTCAAAGTATTTCTTCTGTCTTGGAGACCATGCCTCAACATCACAGGATTTTACCTTTAAGTCAGCAAGGTCACCGGAGCAGCACTCTAAAGTACGAACCGGGATATCCAGACTGCGGAATAAGTCTACCGTGTTCTGCCATAATTTATCATACCACATCTTAGATTCTTCCGGTTTGCAGACCACGATCATCTCCTGTTTCTCGAACTGGTGGATACGGTATACACCACGCTCCTCGATACCGTGTGCACCTTTCTCTTTACGGAAACATGGAGAGTAGGAAGTCAGTGTGTATGGAAGTTTTTCTTCGTCGTTAATCGTGTCGATGAATTTACCGATCATGGAATGTTCGGAAGTACCGATCAGATAGAGATCCTCGCCCTCGATCTTGTACATCATCGCATCCATCTCGTCAAAGCTCATAACGCCCGTAACAACGTTGCTTCGGATCATAAACGGCGGAATGACATAAGTAAATCCACGGTCGATCATGAAATCACGCGCATAGGAAATCACTGCAGAATGAAGGCGCGCGATATCGCCCATCAGATAATAGAAACCGTTTCCTGCAACTTTTCCTGCCGCATCAAGATCGATACCATTGAAACGCTCCATGATGTCTGTGTGATATGGGATTTCGAAATCCGGTACGACCGGATCGCCAAATTTTTCGATCTCTACATTGCAGCTGTCATCTTTTCCGATCGGTACGGACGGATCGATGATGTTCGGGATCGTCATCATGATCCTGGTTACTTTCTCCTGCAGTTCTTTTTCCTGCTCCTCTAACTCTGCAAGACGTGCTGCATTGGCATTTACCTGTGCTTTTACTGCCTCTGCCTCATCTTTTTTGCCCTGTCCCATCAGCTGTCCGATCTGTTTTGACAGTTTATTTCTGCTTGCACGCAAATCGTCTGCTTCCTGCTGTACAGCTCTTGCCTTTGCATCAAGTTCAATTACCTCATCTACTAACGGAAGTTTGTGATCCTGAAACTTATTTTTAATGTTCTGTTTTACAACTTCCGGATTCTCTCTTAAAAATTTTAAATCGATCATCGTTCTCCTCTTTCTGCGGAACCTGCCGCTTCTTTTTGTAAATTTCTGATTTTGCCGGACAGCAAATCTCTGTCTGACATTTTTCCTGATAACACAAAAAGCCTTCCGCCCTGTGTGCCATCCTGCACATGGGACGAAAGGCTATAAATCACTCTTCCGCGTTGCCACCCATCTTGTCACTGCAGCATTCTTATCCAAAGCTTTTTGTGGAAATCCTTTTGCAATGACCTCTCGATTCGTATGCTATGGGATACGACCCCGTGACTTTCATCACTGACTCCGGAAGTGGAAAGGCATTTTCCTGTACCGGTTCTCACCATCCACCGGCTCTCTGAAACATTCCTGCTGCCGCAGCTTCCATCACTGCCAATTTCTGACGTTATTATACACTCATTATTTCCGTAATGCAAGTCTAATATACCCTGATTTTTTCTTCCAGCTCTATTGCACGCTGTGCCCAGGTATGCTTTTCTGCTGTCTTTTCCACTCCCCGCATGGCAATGTCTCTCATCTGCTTTTCATCTGCCAGCAGGTCTTTGACTTTTACCGGGAGCTGCTCTAAATGCTTCAGATCATAATAGGAAACACCCTCACCCTCTTTTAACTCTTCACTGAGGTACCGGCTGGTATCCGAGACACAGACTGCCCCGTTTAAAATGGAATTAAACACACGGTCATGCGCACCGTCCTTAAACCACGGCATCACATTGACCGAGATCTTTGCGTGCGAAAGCTGCTCTAAGCAAGTCAGGGAATCAGTCTGCGGATGGATCCTCACATTCTGCATGGCAGAACATTCAAGTTCCTCCCAGCCTTTTCCAATGACATCCACGGTGATTCCCGCCTCTGCCAGTATCTTTATGACCATTCCACGCCAGTAGTTGCGGACATACAGATCAATGAAGATCATCTTGTGCATCACAAGCCGGAAATCATCCGGTGCAACTTCTCCCATCTCCCGCTCACAGTGGCGCAGTGCTGCCTCCTCAACTGTCTGGTCCGTCTTTTCTAATAATTCCTCAATGATCCCGCGGTAAAACGCCGCATACTCATCATTGATCCAATTGATATGCTGTTCAAAAAACGAAGGCGGTGTATAATTTCCGGTCATGATCACATCGATATCCCGTTTTTCATAAGGTACCTCAAGTGCCCCGTCAAGCCCGGTTCCCGCTAACGGAAGAAATCCAAAACTTTGATATTCGGGATAATATTTTAAGAAATATGCCTCCTGTTTCCGGTCAATGCTGATGTGATGATATCCTTTAGGCAGATCATGCAGGCGGTTATCGTAATAGTAAGGATGATCCGCCGCTATATTGTAACACGGGATCTTATACTCATCCCACACATAACCGCTTTTTTCACTGTAAACGCCATCTTCCTTTTCGAGTCCCTGAAAATTGAACGTGATCATCACGGTCTCACCGGGTTTTATAAATTTTCTCAGCCTTTTGGCACTTCCCTTTTCATCTTTCAGGTTGTAGAAGAACACTGCATATCCCATTTTTACAAACTGTTCTGCCATCTGTTTTGAGAAATATGCGAGCGTCTCCACGCCCCCTTCAAACATCACGATTTTTTTCACGTTAATCTCCATTTCAGATCTGCACCGCTGTCAAAGTGCTTATTCGTGGCGCAATGCGTCGATCGGATTTAAGTTTGCCGCCTTATAGGACGGGAAAACTCCGAATACGATACCGATGACCATGGAAAACAGTACAGAACCGATCGCTGCCGGAATACTGATCGCAACCGGCATCGTTGTCACATAGGAAATGATCTCCGCTAATATAATACCTACGATCACACCAAGCACACCGCCTAAACTCGTAAGCACCGCTGCCTCCGTCAAAAACTGATTCAGGATTTTTGACTTTCTTGCACCGATCGCCTTTTTTAATCCAATTTCCTGTGTACGCTCCGTGACGGATACCAGCATGATATTCATGACACCGATACCACCGACGATCAGGGAAATTCCCGCAATCCAGATCAGCATCGTATTAGTGGAACTGCTGAGTTCCTGAATCTGCTGTGCCTGCTCTAACAGGTCTTTTGCTTTGTACTGGATCGTATCATCTTTGGGTGACAGATAATTATTGAGCACATCTGCACATGCTTTTCCTGCGGATGTCATATTATCGGTACTGTCCACACGGATCACAACATTCTGCGGTTCATCATACTGATAGATGATCGGCCAGGTCGTATTTGGAATATAAATAGAACCTGCCGTATCCTGTGCATAGGTATAATAATCATCAATGGAATTGATGACCGGCTCGAACACCTTCGCCTTTGTCACGATTCCAATTACCGTATAAGGCTCTTTCTGGATCTCGATCGTATTTCCGACCGAATCTTCTCCCTGGAACAGGGCATTTGCGGAATCCGTATCCAATATAGCTACTTTCTTATACTTTTTGAAATCCTCATCCGTAAAAGCACGTCCCTCTTTCATAATGTAATTGCAGGTATCAAAATAGCTGTTGTCGATTCCGCGCACATATCCACCGGAAAAAGCCGTATTTAAATGATACACTCCGCTGTAATCCTGTCTGCTTAAGTATGCAGATGCATTCTCTACATGATCGAGATCTTTGATGTCACTCATGACCTCATCCGTTACAAGCGGCACTCCCTGCGGCACTCCGTTGTAATCCATCTCGTATTCCCACTCGCCCTGATAAAGAGACACTTCCACTGTATTCTCTCCGGAGCCGATCAGGTTTTCTTTGATCTGTTCATTCGTTCCTTTGATCGTCGATACGATCGCAATGATCGCTGCGATACCTATGATAATTCCAAGCATGGTCAGAAAGGAACGCATCTTGTGGGACCAGATTCCCTGAAAAGATAATCTTATATTCTCAAACATCCTGTTCCTCCTGATTAATATTCAATACTTTCATCCTCTGTTACTGCTGCTCCCTCGACTGCTGTCTTTCCATAAGGGAAGGCGATCCTGTCATCCTCTGTCAGTCCTGATTTGATCTCAACTGCAGTACCATATACTGTTTTTCCGGTTACAACATATTGTTTTTTCAGATGATCACTCTCATCCGCGATCATAACATATGATTTTCCATCTTCCTGTCTCACATATGCCTTATCAAGGTAAATTCCGCCTGTTTCTGACTGATTTGTCTGAATTGCAAGATCCACATATTCTCCATTTTTCAGTGCAGAACTGTCTTCCATATATGCAGTATACTGATAATAAGAAACATTCGGATTTCCTTCTCCCCAGGAATTGCCACTCACAGGATAATCCGATACGCTCGTTACGGTTGCCTCAAATGTCATTCCTGATTCCCATGAATTTGCGGTAACAACCGTTCCCGGTTTGACTTCATCTAACAAAAGTTCGCTGATCGTACCGCTCACGTACAGTCCGTCATCCCCGGTTACCACAAGAAAGGCATTCCCATCATCCTGTTTCTGATCCGGATCTCCCACAGATTTCACAACACCATCAAGTTTTGCATAAACCACACCATCATTGATGCTGTCCTGTAACGTTTCCAGCTCCAGTTTTAACTTGCGAAGCTGTATATCCAGTTTTTTTACTTCTGATTCTTTGTCATTGATTGCCTCTGCAAGTTCTTTTTCGGTATATCCTTCCGGCTCTTCCCAGTCATCTTCATCGTTCCAGTTATCTTCATTCTCAAGTTCATCCAGATAATCCTGAATACTTTTTCCAACTTCTTCTCCTGAAAAAACATACCAGGACCGGCTTTTATCATAGTCCATAGGCATGGTACTTCCATCGACATCTTTTACATTCGGTGAAATACTGTCATCTGCCACAGGCTCATATTTCTGTACTGTAACTTCTTTTGTGTCACCATTCGACTCAGTACTGTCATCCACCACTTCATCTCCTGTTTCCACACTTTCAAACACCATTTTCCCATCGCTGTCTTTTTTGCAGATAATAAACTTTACATATTTTCCATCCGTATAGGTGCCATCTGATTTTTTCTGCGGCCGCAGCGAATTGTAAAAACTTCCATATGCAAAAACATCTTTATTACAATAATAAATGTAAGGATTCTCTGCTGTCCCATCTGCCGTGTCTTTATTATATGGCTCCGAATCTTCCGTCACATAATTATAAATGCGGTTATCCTTCGCATCCTTTTCCGGCAGTGACTCTATGTAGGCTTTCTTCTGCTCTAATTCCTGCAGCTTTTTATTTATGTACGAGGATGCAGTACTGGCAGTAGAAGGCCGTGTCTTATCCACCGGTTTTGTGTTTTTTAATGACTCTAAAGAATGCTGTGCCTTCGCAAGACTGTTTTCTGTTGTACTGATCTCAAGGTTTTTCCTCTGGATATCGATCTCTGCCTCCGATGTATCATACTGGATCAGCGGATCTCCCTCTTTCACTGTATCGCCTTTTGAAACATAAACCTCCTGCACTTTGTTGGAATCATCTAAATATACTTCCTGGGAAGAATCATTCGTCACAACACCATAGCTTGTTTCAGAGCTCCCATAATATCCATAGTTTAAACTGGAAACAGACTGTACTTCTGCCACCAGATTCTTCTTCTGATACGACTTATAACCATAAATTCCTCCGGTGACTGCACCAACAGTGACGGCAAGTACGACAATGACTGCGATTACTTTTTTTAATTTCATGATGCATCCTCCTTTTCATCGCCCTCAAAAATCTCCCCGTCAATGATTTTCACCATGCGTTTTGCATTGGATGCGATATGCGGATCATGTGTGATCATAACGATCGTAACACCCTCTTCATTGAGTTTCTGGAACAGTTCCATGATCTGCTCTCCTGACTTGGAATCAAGTGCTCCGGTAGGTTCATCCGCAAGTAAGATCTTTGGATTATTGACCATTGCTCTCGCAATCGCAACCCTCTGTTTTTGTCCACCGGAAAGCTGCGTCGGACGAAAGTCCACCCTGTCACCAAGTCCGACACGTTCCAGTGCTTTGATTGCACGCTCCCTGCGCTCCTTTTTTTTCACGCCGGCATAACTAAGCGGCAGTGATACATTTTCCACCGCAGTCTCTCTCGGCATCAGATGAAAACTCTGAAATACAAACCCGATACTGCGCAGTCTTAAATCTGACAGCTGCTTGTCTTTTAACTTTAAGACGTCCTCTCCTGCCAGCTCATAAGTCCCGCTCGTCGGCTTATCCAGACAGCCTATGATATTCATAAGTGTTGTCTTTCCGGAACCGGACGGTCCCATGATCGCAACATACTCTCCCTCTTCCACGGTAAGACAAACATCTTTTAATACCGGAACGACCAGCTTATCCTGCTGATAATCCTTGTAAATATTCTGCAGATTCAGTATCATTCCCCTACCTCCATATCATTGGAATCATCATAGGAATCATCAGAATCCTCATAGTCAGAATCATCGTAATCAGAGTCATCATATTCCGCATCATCCGCAGAATCGCCATCGTCAGCTCCATCATAACCTGATCCATCTTCCATATCGCCATTTACATAATTCTGCATGCCATCATCAATCATCATTTCCGTGTCGTACATTCCGTTTTCATACATCATCTCCGTACCGTAATCAAGCATCTCAGTGCCATAATCAAGCATCTCGGTGCCATCCTGATTATAAAGAGGCGAAGAATAATCGACCTCGCTCACATCTGTCACGGTCGTTACACCCTCATAGAGTCCTTCCATCGGCCATGTGATATAGTCGTCCAGCGAAAGTCCGGATAAAATCTCATACTCTGCAAGATCTTCATCGTATTCACCAAGTTCTACATAACGTTTTTCCAGACGTTTCTTATCATTTGCCGCCCAGACATAAGCACCGCTGTCATCCTGAACAACATAGTTGGAATACAGCCAGATTCCTTCTTTCTGCTGATCGTCCTGACCTTCGTCAAGTTCAATATATACATGCTGTCCTAACAGCAATCCCTCTGCAGATGGAAGTTCCACATAAAACGGGTACTTTGTTGCAGAGACACTACTGTCTGAAGATGAATCGTCATCACTTTTCTGCACGTTATCTGTATCAATCTTTGAAATCGTTCCATTCCATGTCTGACTTTCATCCACCCTCGAACGTATGATGACCGCCTGTCCATCTGAGATCATCCATACATTCTGCTCATCGATACTTCCTTTTACACGGTATTCACCTGTCTGAAGAATCGTCATAAACGCAGCATTATTGCCATTACTGTCTGTACCGTTCTCGTTGATTTCCTTTACCACGCCGGATTTTTTGCTGACAACAGACGATGCATCGATCTGGTCTTCATATTTTGATATTTCAAGGTTCTTGCTCTCAAGATCAAGTTTATTCTCCTCGATGGAATTTTCCTCCGACTGAATATCTGTCGTCAGTGAAAATTTATCGTCCTCATCTGTCGTTTTATTTAATTCATCGGTCAATGTGGCTATCTTTTTATTGGAACTGTCAATCTCATTCTGGATTCCCTCGAGTTCAAGTTTTGCCTGTTTCACCTGCATCTCAAGTTCGCTGGTATCATAGGTGACAAGTGTCTGCCCCTCTTCTACCTCATCCCCCACTTTTACAAGAATCTCTTTGATGGTACGTGACGAATCCACATTTACCTCATAACTGTCCTGTGACTCCACAACACCATTATACCGGTTGGTGTTTCCTGTATATGTATTCATAATCTTGGAAACTTTTTCAACATACACTTTATCATCCGATTTTCCCGACTGTAAAAACGGAATCTTCTCTGCAACTACATCAAATGCCTCTGTTGCCACATCTATCACATTGTCACGATAATAATAACCGGTTCCTCCAACTGCTCCAATCACTGCAATGGTTACAACCGGGATAATTATTTTTTTCTTTTCCATAGTTCCTCCTTAAATGTCCACTGTCTGCATCCTGCTAATCAGACATCCCGTATTATAGCATTTTTCCTACTTAATATATAGATGAATATTATTAATTCTTTTTTAAATCAAAAAATGGTTTTTTCTCCAAAATGCATGATTTTCAGCTTTCATTATAACTATTTCAAAAAAATTGTTGACAAATCCTGTTTCCCATAGTATGATACCAAATGTGTCTGACAGACAGATACAAAACAATTTACATATGCGCGAGTGGCTCAGTTGGTGGAGCACGACCTTGCCAAGGTCGGGGCCGCGGGTTCGAGTCCCGTCTCGCGCTCTTCTCTTAATGATGGGAAACTTTGGTTTACAAGGTTTTCCATTTTTTTTATTGCAATGTAAAAATTAATTACACTTTTTTACTGATCACACAGTGCTTTTTCAAAGCTTTCCTGCGAATTTGTGAGTGGGGTTTCCGTTTAAATTTACTCTGCTTTCACTCTGATCCACACATAACAGACATCCACCAGATGAACGGGCTAAATTTCCATCTTTCAAACCACTTTCACCCATTATTTTCTATTTTCAGCTTCTTCCTCTATCATTTTGGGCGAAACTCCTTCATTTCTGCTGTTTTCACCCTGACTTTTTGATTTTCGTGGGCTATTATAATGAAATCTCATCCTTTTTCACCCATTTTCTTGTATGTTAAATGAATTTCTATTATAAAATGGATGAAATCACCTCTATCTTCTATATATTTCGCCCATATTAAATTTTTATCTCATCCAAGAGCAAATAATAGAATGCGCGCTCCGTGAACATTCTATTATCATGAATAAGAAAAAAGATCCAGTAAAAACTGAATCTTTTTTCAATGCCGGCAATGGGACTTGAACCCATACGATGTTGCCACCGCCAGATTTTGAGTCTGGTGCGTCTGCCATTCCGCCACGCCGGCTTATTCTGTTTTCGAATTGCTCGAACAATAGACATCTTATCATATCATGTAATAAATTGCAAGCAATTTTATTTTAACATTTGCTGATATCATATAAAGAATTTCATACAATGCTATTTTAACATTTGTTGATATCATGCAAAAAATTTCATACAATGGTATTTCCTGATTGTAGCAAAAAAATCCGAAGGTTCACGTTAATCCTTCGGATTTTTTTGATAGTCACTACTCTTCACCAACTCCACTGATTGCAGTTCTCTGTACGCTTTTGACACCGTTCTCCACAGTCGTTGTTTCAAGATAAGTAACGCCATTGATCACAACTGTCTTTGTTGTTGTGGTCTCATCATCGCTGTCTCCACCGCCTCCGGTATTTCCAGCCGCACCAGTTCCGGATGCCTGTGTGATCTGTCCGGATGTTCCTGTTCCGGATGTCTGTCCTGCGTTTTCTGAGTAACTCTGGGACTGACCAGCTTCTGCTTTTGTTTTCTGGATTTCTTTTAAGATATCATTATAATTTTCACTTGGCATTACTGCATCGGAACTTCCGATCGTCGATACATAACTGTCTGCATCTTTGCCGTCTACATCCTGTGTAGAAACATTCTGTGATGCTGTCTGATTTTTTAATAACTCAGATACTTCTCCACAGTAACTCAGATATTCATCAATTCTCAGTGACACCCCTGCTGTTTTTTCTAAACAATTTCTAAATAAATATTCCGTTGCTTTTATCACAGCCTCAGATTCTGAAATGCCCCAAACACATCGAGTGTCCCATATCCCCACTCTCTGTTTGGATAGGTCCGGTTTTCCGGTTTAGCCGTGCCGCGGATCAGCATATTTTTGATGGAAGTATTCGACATGACTGTATTGTTCTGATCCACGATCGCCCACTGCATGATCTGCGCGCAGGCTCCTGCCGTGATCGCAGCAGCTGCACTTGTTCCCGTAAAGGTGATAAAGTTACCAAGAAGCCCGGGACCATAGACATCCACTGCCGGTGCCACAAAATCCGGTTTGATCTCCCCGGTTATCGTATAACCCCTGCCGGAATCCGCATAGATACTGGTATTTGATGCCTGATAACCGCCCACCGTGATCACCTGCCTTGCCGCACTCGGAGAAGTCAGTGTAATCTCCGGATTGGAACGAAGAAAAAAATTATTTCCATCCGTCAGCTCCCGCAGCGGCAGCCAGAGATGATAGTTTCCCGTCACTGTCAGCTGCGGGAAAATGCGTATCGTCCACAATCCCGGTGTCGGTCGGATAAAACGGAAAAATATGAGCTGGCTTGCCGTCTCTTTTGTATCGATCCGGTAATCCACCGTAATTGTTGTTCCCTCAAAAATAAAATTAAATTGCTCTGACGCTCCACGGCGGACTGGAATCTGCGGTATCTGCTCCCCCGACGGCGAAATTACTGCTACTGTGTACAGTTCCGGTGCAGATGCCCACAATTCCACAAAAAAGCCTTTCGTATTTTCCTCCACCGTGATCTCCGCATCCTCATGTTCCATCTCCCCGATGATGCGCCCCTGAAAATGATGTCTTGCATTTGCCTCATTTCCAGCTGCAGTCACGACCACACGCTTTCTTCTTCCACAGATATAATTCAGATAAGATGGCAGAAATCCCTCGCTTGCATGACTTCCTGCACTGTTTCCAAGTGCCACGCAGATGACAAGTGGACGATTTAAAATATTTGCAACTCCATTTAAATAAGAAACTGCCATCATAATGTCGTTTTCCTGATATGCCGGAACACCGTCTTTCACAAAAAAGAAATCCCGAAGATACTGTTTTGCCTCTTTTAACTTTACCATAATGATCTCGGACTGCGGCGCCGCCCCGATAAAGTCACCGTTTTCACTCTCACTTCCACATGCCACCCCTGCAAGAAATGTACCATGTCCGTTCCTATCACGTGACGGCACCAAATCATACGGATTTTCCGAAAGCAATGCCGCATTGATCTGTTCTCTTGTATATTCTGCTCCATACAAAATACCAACAGGCGACGTTCCATCCTGTATGGTCTGATCCCAGATACGGACGATCCGGCTGCTCCCGTCACTGTATCGAAATGCCGGATTTGTATAATCAATACCGGTATCAATAAAACCTATCAATACACCTCTTCCCTTTAAGGCGAGAACGGGCTGGTTCTGCATTTTTAAAATACCGGACACCTCAAGTGCAGTCTGATCCAGCAGCCCATAACACTTTGGAATCTCTGAATAAGAATAACTGCCTACATTAAGCGGTGGCAGTCCCTCCCTTGGATAATAAAAAATATCATATCCTTCATCAATTCTCTGGATGCACGCCCCTGCGATCGTCTGTTCATTCGTTTCCTCATAAGATACAATAAAATCAAAAAATTCGTCAGAATACACCTGTTCCCTGCAATCTGCCATAATAAAAAAACTCCGGTCATCTATTCAATTACTAAATAGATGCCGGAATTTTTTATTTTAGAACCACAAATATTATTCTAATTCGAATTTCTGTACAAGTTCATTCAATGTCACTGACTGTGCTGCCAGTTCTTCACTGGTTGCGGAAGTCTCCTCTGCCATAGCGGAATTATCAGAAACCACCTGTGACATATCCCTGATGCCGTCACGGATCTGGTCGATACTCTTCATCTGGACATCTGCCACCTGTGCTGTCTCCTGAATCATTCCGTTTGCAATACGGACACGCCCTACCGCGTTGTCCAAAGATGCAATGACATCATTTACGATCGTATTTACCTTTTCAATCTCATCGAGTGATACGTTGATCAGGTTACGTGTCGTATTTACCGCATCGGCACTCTCATCTGCAAGACCGCCGATCTCTCCTTACCGATTGGGCGGATATAACCATATTTTTGTTCACCGTTTACCTTATATTTCAAAAGCTGTTCTGACTGATTGCTGATCGCAGTGCTTACACTGTCTGAAATATTCATATCCTGAATCATAGTATCAATCAGATCTGCATTCGGATGATATACAAAAGTTTCATCACTTGTCAACAGCATGGAATATCCATTTGCACCGATCGTATAATTTCCCATCATATTCATGACTGTGTCCAGCCCTACGTCTATTCCAACGACACCGACAACCGTATTTTTCTCGTCAAATACAGGTGTTACCGCACTTAAGATTGTTTTTCCTGTACTTGCAGCAACATAGGTTTTTGTCAGCATAGTTTCTCCTGTCTGCGTACAGCTTACCATGTGCGGGTCGTACAGTCATAATCATCGCCGGAAATACCGCCTGCTGATGTAATGGATGCATTACTGTCCAAATCCGCCGTGAATACACCCTGAATATTTTCCGTGTCAAGTCCTGCCACTGCAACAAGCTTCTTTAGTACCGCTGGATATACCTCGTTCTCTGTCATTTTCTGTCCAACTTTGGTAGTGGTCAGAATTGTCTGCACATCTTCATCCAGTGCAAGCTGTTCTACCATGCGCTCAAACGTTGAAAAATATTTTTCCACTTGAAGTGATATCGCTTCAGAATCCTGCTGCAACTCTGTGTTGTTGGCTTTGATCAGCAGATTGTAAACCACCACTACTACCAGTACAGCGATCACTGCCATAACCACGATAATGGAGGCACCGATCTTGCTCTGGATCTGAAACTGTATGCCCTGTTTGTTTCCTGCTTTTTTATTTTTTTCTTTTTTCTCTTTTCTCTTTTGCCATTTTCACTCCTCCATTTTTTCGATTAGTACTATTTTATGATTCGGGTGTCAAAAGGTGGCTTCAAGTTTTTTGATTGGCAAATTGCACAAAGCCGAAACTGTTTTTGTGACTTTGGGAGAAAATTAGAAAATCTTAGTATGCCTGTCAAAATACAGTGTTTTGCTGCCATGGACGGCAGCAAAAGTCTTAATGCCCCATGGACGTCATCGTGCCATAACTGGCGCGAGTTTAAGACGTACACGTCACTCCGCCACAACCTAACTCAGGCATACTTAGTTTTTCTTATTTTCGGACAACGGAACAAAACAAGTTCGACTTTGTGCAATTTGACATACCCAAAATTGAAAACCACCTTTTGACACTCGAATCATATTATTTAGAATGCACCTTTTTGCATATCTGTTCAACTATCATTCAGATTTAATGCAAATAAATTTTTTTAGTTTTGCACAAAAAAATCCGATCATCAGTTTTATCATAAAATAGATGACCGGATTTTTTATTTATGTATATCTTTTTGTTATTTCTTTACTGTTACTTTGAATTTTGCTGTTGCGCCACTCTTTGTAGTTACAGTAATGGTTGCTTTTCCTGCTTTCTTACCTACAACTTTACCTTTACTGTTTACTGTTGCAACTTTCGTATTGGAACTCTTGTAAGTTACTTTTTCCTTCTTCGGATATGTCTCTTTTACTTTAATAGTAGTTGATTTTCCAACCTTAATTGTAGCCTTTGTTGACTTTAAAGTAATTGACGGAACTGTAACCTTGCAGGTTGCCTTTTTACCATTTGCAGATTTAACTGTAATAGTTGCTGTTCCTGCTTTCTTTGCAGTTACCTTACCGTTTTTGTCCACAGTTGCCACTTTCTTATTAGAAGAAGTCCATGTCAGTTTTTCAGTTGCTGTGATTGGATTTCTGGTAACTGTAAGAGTTGCTTTCTTACCTTTCTGAAGTGCAAGTTTCTTGCTGCTTAATGTAAGTTTTTTAGTAACAACTTTACCCTTTTGTACTTTTACAGAACAGGTTGCTTTTGCACCACTCTTCATGGTTACAGTAACTTTTGCAGTACCTGTTTTTTTCTGAGCCTTCATGGTAATCTTGTTACCCTTTACCGATACCTTTAATACTTTTGTATTTGACGATTTTACAGAAGCAATGGCATCTTTTGATGATGACTTAGAAGCAACCTTAAGTGCTGTGCTGCTCTTCTTTATCTGCAGTACTGTTGATTTACTGTTTAACTTTACAGTAGATTTTACAGTTACCTTACAGGTTGCTGTTTTACCATTTGCTGTTTTCGCTGTAATGGTTGCTGTTCCGTTCTTCTTTGCAGTTACTTTACCATTTGCATTAACAGATGCAACTTTTGCATTGCTTGATGACCATGTCACTGCTGCATCAGTTGTCGTATCTGGTGTTACTGTCGCTTTTAATGTAGCTGTGCCCTTATACTCAAGCTTAAGAGATTTCTTGTTTAATTTGATGCTTGCAGCATCTGTTGTAACTGTTACTGTACAAGTTGCCACTTTACCATTTGCTGTCTTAGCTGTAACTGTTGCAGTTCCGTTTGCTACCGCTTTTACAGTTCCGTTTGAAACAGTTGCAACCTTTGCATTGGATGTACTCCATGTAACAGTCTTATCTGTAACATTTGCAGGTGCAATTGTTGCTGTCAGTGTTTCGGTTCCGCCAACTTTCAATGCAAGTGTACTCTTAGATAAAGTAATACTTGTTGCTTTAACATCTTTTACCTCGGTCGGTTTCTCAGTTGGCTGCTCTGTCGGCTGTTCAGTTGGCTGTTCAGTTGGCTGTTCAGTTGGCTGCTCTGTCGGCTGTTCAGTCGGTTCTTCGGTTGGCTGCTCTGTCGGCTCCTCAGTATCCGGTACGCTGCTTCCACCTGGTACGCTACTTCCACCCGGTACGCTGCTTCCACCTGGTACGCTGCTTCCGCCTGCATATGCAGTAAACACGGGCTCGTCTATAAGTCCGGTTGCAGATACCGCAAAGCTACCCATTGCTAAGGTTGCGGCTAAAACAACTGCCACTCCTTTTTTGGACAAAATTTTGAATTTCATCACTCTTCCTCCTTGTTCCTATTCATTAAATTAAGATATACACTTATTAAAATACTCTCATATGCGATTTTTGTCAATTATCATACGATTATTTTCTGTTTATTTTTGACTTTTTTGTTTTTATCGTTTATAATGCGATTCATCATTGTTTTTTGTGGAGGAATGTGACCATATGTACTATTTAATCTTTTTTTGTATTCTTTATGTTTCTGCTGCAATATTTTTTTACCGCTATTTTTCTTCGTCTAACATATCTTCAAAAAAAATATTCGCTGCAGAATTAATTATTCTTTTTATATCTATCTACCTTTATTTATATCTTTCCATTCTTTCTCCGAATGGAGATTCTGTTTTCATAAAAAACCTTATTAATTCACTGACTTATGAAGGATTTTCCGGTTTTTATGATAATGCTGGAATCACTTATCCACCTCTTTTTAATTATCTCTATTATGTAATTGGAAAAATATTGATTATGTGCGGTATACCACTGTCATGGACTTATCGTTCCTTTATTTTTGTTGTAAAACTGCCATGTATCTGTTGTATATTTGGAGCGATATATATTATATATAGAAATGTTCAGAAAAATATACCTGAAAACAAACGTATTTTACCATTATTTCTGATGTTGTTTAACCCAGGTTATATTCTTGTAACTGCTTATATCTGCCAGTTTGACGCGTTATATAGCCTTTTTGTGCTTTTAACAATCGATCTGCTTCTAAATCACCATCTGAAAATGGCATATTTTACTTTTACAGCCAGCATATTATTTAAATTTCAAGCACTATTTATTGGTCCGATTCTTCTTCTTGCCATCATTGACCAGGTGATTTTAAATAACTTTTCATGGAAACGTTTCTTTTCGCATCTTGCAACAGGACTTACCGCCATTGCATGCATGATATTAAGTTACCTTCCATTTATAAATTCTTCTGCTTCACAAACAATGTATCGTCAGCCGCTTTTTAATAATTTTACATCTTCCATTGCAGGTTATGGACGTGCTTCTACCAATGCATATAATTTGTGGACTCTGCTCGGTCGTAATCTACGTTATGACTCTGAAAATTTCGGACCATTTTCCTGCCTTACATGGGGAATCATCTTTATTATCTTAGTGGCAGGATCATGTATTTTCTTCTTTATAAAAGCCAGCTGTCGTGCTGATCTGTATCCAATGTTAGCAGCACTCATGATTTCCGGGATTTTTTGTTTCTCGGTACGTATGATGGCACGTTACCTGTATCCAGCACTTGCCCTACTATTTCTTGGCTATGCAGTTAAGCCATCCAGGAATAGACTGCTCTGTACCATTTTCTTTACACTGGCATTCTTTTTAAATACATGGGGTGATTATATGCTGTATCCATATGACGTTTACAACGATACCTTGCTCTATCCATATATTGTTTCTGTCTTTATGCTTTGCATCTTTGCATTTTTAGTATGTACACTGATTCTGGAAACGAAAAAAGAGACTAACTAAAGTCAGCCTCTTTTTTCTGTAATAAGCCGTACATTGATTGCTCTTTCTCCACTTCCATTTCCCACAATTTTAAAACTTACCTTCTTCCCAACATAAGATCGATCCATATCCGGGTTATCAAATTCGTGAAAGAAAACATTGTTCGGTACATGTTCAATAAATCCAAACAGTGTATTGTGTTTATCCAATTCTACATTCATCACATATCCTGTATAAACTTTATCTGCATATTCTATTCTGTCTGTGCCATGAATCTCTCTGATAAGGAAATTTTTAAATTCTGCACTATCCTTAATTCCGTATTGATACTGTTTTCCCTTTACAGAAATCCATTTTTTTCTTATATACTCAAATTTCTCGCAGGCATTTAATGCACATTCTCTAAGTTTTCCATTTTCTATCGTTTTTAACAAACGTTCACAATATCCATCAATCTCTTTTGATGATAAATCTGGAGATATTCCTCCTTCCATCTCTTTTATCAGCAAAATAATATGCATCTTATAATTTTTTAGTTCTTTCGGTAGTTTTTGTTCCCTGAACAGAATATCTACATTCAAGTACAGAAATGCTGCCAGATAATATGGCTGACATGATTGCACATCTACAAATAATACATCCCCATATTTTTTCAGCAATGTATATTCATGTCTGTGACTATCCTCCACATGATTGATAAATAATGCCGTCATAGCCTGAATCAAACCATGAAACCCTATTTTCTGATATGGCTTGATTTGTATATTATCGGCATACTGCTTAGAACGTCTTTCATAATAAATTTTATCATATCCCAAAACCTGATTAATTTCAAAATATCTTTCCAGTTTTTTATGAAACTCTTTCGTAGTTTCAAATGCTTCCTCATAAACAATATTCTGCCGATTCGCTCCTCTTACAATTCCCTGCGTTACCAATTCCTTGTTAGAACCAACAATTTTTGCAACAACCTGGACATCATCAAGTACAATGTCTTTTCGATATGCCTGATAAATCATACTGCATGTCTGACAACCATTTACAATCTGTGGATTTTCCAGTACATACGCACCATTATCTGGTGTTACCTTTCTGCATACAATTGTTATTCCATTATTAAAAAGCACAAAATGTTCTGGATGCTCTTTTAATGTTAAATAAATTTCTTTATTTACTGCAGAAAATCCCTGTGAATCCCTCACGTTATCATCAAAAATATTGCGTCTGAGCAATCCATCCGGCGTTGTCATTAACCTTATCAATTCTGTTGCAGAAATACATGCAATGTATGCATTTCCTAGTTTTTCTTTTCCTGTTGAATTCATAAGAAAAGCCTGTTTAAAAGTTAACTCTGCTTTATAATTATTTTCATTTGAATTGATAATATCAAGAAGACTTTTTTTATTGATCTGAATACGATTGATATCTGAAAAATTGCTGCTGATTTTACTTTCAATAACTTCCATATTACCGCTGTTATCGCTATAAGATACAACATTCAATACAGGATTATTTGTCCAACGCAGGATAATATCTGAAGACATAGCATATGCCAGTATAGAGATCCATTTTTCCTTTTTTTCGATTACATCCAAATTTTGAAAAAGATACTCCAGCTGTTTTTCGAAATCTCCTTTTTGATCAAACGTCGAAAAATACAATTCCAGAAAACCTTTATCATCTCTCTTCAAAATGTCATCTATATCCTGCTGTTCACAAATAATTTGATCATTCATTAAAAATACGGCACCCTGTATTGCAGAAAACTGCTGTGAATCAATACATATCTGATCCAGCAGATCCTGATCCGTATCAAATCGCCCAGGCTGAAGCTGGGAAAAAAACTCATAATTCACAAATCTTTCCCAGCTTTTTTCTTCCGTACTGTTCTGTATATTAAAATCTTCTTTAAATTTGCATAATTTTGCATCCAACAAATTTTTCATTATGCCACCTTCCTCATACATTCAATGACATCTGATATATCTGAGCAGTTTTCTCACTTAGATACTTTATATCAATCATATATGTATCACCATTTTCCGCGCAAAATTCTCCATTTAAAATTTCCTGGCTCGCTTTCAATACTGCTGTGTATTTTCCAATTTCCGGTCTTCTCTTTCTTATGGAAAGAGTTTGTCCACACCTATTATTTCGTATATCATCACAATTTTTCTGATACTCTTCTTTTATCCGTTCCATTCTGGATCGATCATAATTTCTTGTAATAACACCAAGATTAGGGCTCATCTCATACTCTGCTTTTTTTGTCAAAATACCCTGCTGTAAATATTTTAACCCCATATTCCACTGATTATAAAGTGTAACTACTGTATCTGCTCCAGCCAATGAAACTTTCATATCATACAAATGCCATCTGATACATTTATTTATTTCATCTATCATAGCAGCTGTAATATCAATACGTTTTACTCCATCCTTTTTTACACCATCCGGAAGATATTCTTTTGCAAAATATCCTATTGCATTCTCATTCTCCATGCAATACCTTAATACTACCCGGTCTTCACTCCCATCATCATGGCTTTCCACTACCTCTATCTCCCGACTATCTTTTATCTGATATAACTTTGCTCTTTCAAACATCTGATGATTTTTGAGTTTATGTGTTTTAATCTCCATTGTCACCTCGTAATTCTGTCCGCTTCCTCATATAATTTATCAAGATTTTCACCAAAGAGTTTAAAATCGTATCCTATCAAGGGATAACCTATAAATTCCAGTTCTTCAGCAACCGTTTTTCCATTTTGGACTGTTCTGAATTCATATACAGACACTTTTATATCTTTGCCTAATAAATCTGCTTCCGTCAATCCTAACTCTTTTAGCATTGCATAATTAACTTTCTCTCTTCCAAGATAGTTCAGCATAAACAAATTATTCAGCCGACTCGCCATTGTATCACTATGTGAGCTGATCAGCACGCACATTCCTGCATTTACCATCTGAATCAGCCAGCGAGCCATTTCTCCCTGAAGTAATGGATGCAGGCTGTTTTCCACTTCATCACAATAAAGCCATCCGATTTGCTGTGTAGAACTAAATGCCTTCATAAAAGGCGCCAGTTCATGGATCATGGATGAAGCTACATAAAGAGGAATCATCATTCCATCCTGTCCCTCATCAAAAAAAGTTTCATCCCCTTTCTGTACAATCCTACCCTTTAAAAGATAATTTTGTCCAAATTCCAATAAATCTTTTTTGGAACAATCCATTTGTTCATCGTATGAATACAGTTGCAGGAATTTCAAAAAATCTCTGATTGGTAATACAAGATTTCCTTTTATCTCTTCTGCAAAATAATATCTGTACATCATCTGCAGACCTGCACGTGATGCCGGCAAAAATAACTGTTTCGCATTACAGGCACTGTTTCCTGAAATCATAATTGACCAGACTGCGTTCACAGCGTCTTCAATCATATCATCCGTGTTATTCGTCGCTTCTATCGTCTTAGTGAAAGCACTTTTATTTTCTCTGTCCCGATATTGCAGGATATTGATATCCATCGTATGATCATTTATATTTCGATATGATGTGTTTGAAGCGCTGCATACATAATATGTCATGTCATCATTCTCAATTTCTATTCTGATGTTATCCACCGGAACAGATACTCCAAAAATATTCTGGATAATCTGATTTTTATGTTCAGACAAATATGTATTCACATATATTTCAACTTCTTTAAACCATGTATCTGCAATACGAATCAGATACTGATCCCCCAGGTTACTATGGTCTATCCCCATAGCCGGAACAGATAAGTGCATCAATTCATCTCTTATGCCATAAATCAACTGCATCATCATTGTTTTTCCGCTGTTATTATTCCCCACAAATACTACAAAATTACTCAGGGAAATATCAGCATATTCAATTTTACCAAAATTCTTAACTTTCAAATGAAAAACCACTTTACCCTCCCATATAAAAAACTGCATCCATTAATATCAGATGCAGTCATTTTTCTTTTAATATTTGAAACTATTTCCTCCTGAGCGAGCGACTATGCTCCTGTTTTATATTTCAAAATATCCTTTATGCTCCTGACACTTTTAAATATTAACACGACATATCAACAGAAGCAAACATATTTCTTATAAATCCATCCTTTCCAAAATCTGTCAAACAAATCACTCATCCAAAAACACCATATTCCATATACTGATTTCTTTTGTATTATATACCCACTCATATTTCTGATTTTCTGATGGTACTGACGACATAATATAATTTTCAAATCCGTCCATCAGGGCATATGCTCCATTTGATATAACTACATGTTCTGCAGTAAGTATCCCTCTTGTATAATTCTTTTGCGCACTAAATGATTTTAAATATGCATTCAGATCGAGCATGTTTGTCTGCCCGCCCCCTAAAGAAGCAAATCTATCTGACATGTTCTCTGTAGAAACACCGGATACCATATTGGATGAGAATTTTCCATATAAAATAACACTCATAACCACCAGATATGCCCAAAGATAACGGTACTCTCTTTCCGGTGCATCTTTTTGTACCAGCAGCAGCGGCAGAATCAGTGGCAGAATCACAACAAAAACAATCCCGTTGTTCTGCCATGCATGACATATATACAATACAAGAAAAGAACTAAACAATAATAGAATCTGCGTCCACACCATTACCCTTTTCTTATTGCATGGTGCATAACTCAATAAAAACAACATAATCAGAAAAAGATAAAAAATACCATATCCGAACCATTTTAACGGAACACTCTTAAAATAAGAACTTACCGTTTTTAATGAAAACTTTTCATGCTCTTTCGACAGATTTTTTAATATTCTCCATGTGGATTCCCCGGTTACACCAAAGCTTCCTTTTTTTATGGAATCATATTCTGCACTGTCGATTCCGTATTTTTCTGCATAGGACTCATCATAACTGCCCATTCCATATCCATACATACGAACCATGGCAGAACGATATGTCACGGCATCATCCTGACCGCTGATATGGTAACTTATTATATCAATGCCATAAAGGAAAGTACCACCAATAATTATAGCTGCCACAACCACAGCCATGGATTTTAACTGTTCTTTTGCTATTTTTCCGTCCTTACGAAACCACGAAAAAAACTTCCATTCATGCTGACTGGCATCATAAATAATGATTCCAGCTGCTCCCAAAAACATCGTGATCAAAAATACTGATAAGCATATCATACTGCACAGTATCCCCAATCCTATGGTTACAGCAATCCGTTTTCTGCTTTTTAAAATTCCACGTTCAAAAGTATCTGCCAGTACAACAAGCATCGCAATTCCGATCACACTCGCTGTTTTCATATATCCCGGCAATATATAACACTCATATCCTATAAACGATGCCAGTACAACAGAAAGCGTCATACCTAGTTTTCTGTCTGTACGAAGCAGTAAAATATAGCTGATCACAGATAATCCGGTCAATACACCAAAAACAAGATACACATAATACCCGTTCATAAAAGGAATTAAAACCGTAAATACTTTTATGATCCACCCCAGTATGATATTACTGTATATGATTCCCGCTGTTTTTGTTCCAGATACGCCCCGCACTGCTGCCTGCATCATAATATCAATCTGTGATTCATAAGTGGTGAAAAAAAACAGACGCAATAATATGTAAATGACGTAGTTGATTCCTAATGCATATAAAATATTTTTCTTTTGTCTGCTGTTTAAATTCATGGCTTTATAGCCCCTTTCATTTTCTATTCCAAAAAAGAAAATACATATTCATTATTACTTCCCCACATCAATATATTTTCCAGTTTATTTTTTACCTCATCATCTATTGCCCATTCATGTGTAAACACCACAAGATCTCCCAGCTGATTATTCCACGCTGTTCCAGAAAATTCTTTAATTTTTTCATTTATCGAATCAATATATTCTATTCTAAGATCTGTAGATATAAACCGTATTCTCATATCAGGATCAAAAAATTCATCATGAGAATAAATATAATTGCTTTCCTTCTCACTTAAATAATAGCTTCTTCTTTGGTCATCTGCACATAACAAACTTGTAACAGGAACCTCTGAATTGAACATAATTTTCTCTATTTCTTTTTTCGTCCCCGTGTAACTCTGTAATCTGATTGTACTTGTAATCGATTTTTTCGAAACAACCCTTTCCAAACTCTCTATTGTTTTCCTATAATCCCCAGAAATTGAAGTTTCGTCTTTTCCATAAACTGTTGATGCATTTAATGAATGAAAACCAAATTTAAGCCAGTCAGCGTTATCTTCAAATTCATTACGAAACTTCGTGGTACATACTGCCAAATTGAAATTACCATCTTCATAAAAAACATAACAGGCAGCCTTCATTCCATATTTTTCATGCAAATCTTTCAGCCATGCAAGCATTTCATTATCAAAAATACTTTCGTATTCCTGTTCATTTTGCGTTAAATCAATAAATACATCTATCACATCATCAAATGATACATGCATCTTCTTTTCCTGTATTATCTGCATCTCATTTATATAACTGTCAGTTCTGGCAGCACTCTTACTGCCTTTGTAAGGATTTTTGTTGCTATTTTCATCGCTCCACCCCTCACATACAACTATACACGTAAGTACTGCTATTATAATACTCCAAATAATATATTTAGAAAAAAACTTTTTTAATTTTTCAGGCAGCATTGTCTCAATAACAAAATTGAATTCTTCCGTAGCCGAAAAAAAAACTAATGGTACAATTCCAGCCAAAATAACAACGCATACAATTTTCATTCCCATTCCAAAAATTGTCGTACTTTGCATCCGTCCTGTCATTGTATACAGCACCAGTGCTGATAGAGCTGCGATCAAAAAGCACCTTCCTATCCTATATATATAATGCCAATATGGAATATCATACACATGTTTCGCTATAATATAATATCTGGAAAACAAGTATATGAGCGATGCAACAAATGTTCCTATCAACACTCCATTAATTCCTGTCTTACAAACCATTGCAACAGAAATTGTAATATTTACCACTGCCGATACCGCTATTATCATTCGGTCATAATGATATAATCTGTATATCGTAAAAACCTGGGATGGCAGCTGAAGCATAATTGTAAGCATCAGGTTTACCGCCATCAGCCCTGCCGTAGTCTCATCCAATACATACAATTTTCCAAAAACAAGCTGTACAAACGGCTGGATCAAAAACATTACGCACAGCATACAGAAATTACCCAGAAAAGCATTTACAAAGAAATAATTATCGGTCATTTTTCGCTGCAGATTTTTATCCTCTGTCTCACTAATATAATTTCCGTAAACCGATTGCACTGAGGAAAGTATCTGTGTAATAACATTATTGACCTGTAACGTTATCATACTGTAGTTTGACAAATATCCTGCCCGAAGAGATCCACAGAAAACAGATAACACCAAATTATCTGTACCGTGAAATATGTAAGCACCGACTTTTGCCACAAACATATCTTTAACATAAGCCCACACCTGTGGTTTATAATTTTTATATAGCTTTTGATTTACCGACGCCTTTAAATATGGATAACGCCTGTTACAATGAACCGAGATAATTATATTAGCTGCAATATTTTTCAAAATAACTGATACCAAATAAAGTGCATAATCAGGCGCGCAGATCAATAATATAATCTGCAGCAATGAAATTACGATAAATACTATCGTGTCAACCAGCATTGCAATGTATGACTTTTGGTCTGCCACCAGCAATGTCCGCTTATATGATAAATAATAGGTAGAAACCGTTCCTGCAAGACTGATGTAAAAATAAAAACGCAACGCAGCTGCACTGCAGGCTGCATCTGGAATCAGTACAGGCAAAAAAACAGATACAATTACTCCCAATGCCAGCACAAACACACCTATCATCTGATAGACGCGCTTATATAGGTACATCAGTGCATTAATTGCTTCCTGCTCCTTTTTTGCAAGTGGCACATACATAAAACTGGTGACAGCCACGCTGATTCCCAAATCCGCAATATTAAGCATCTGCAAAATATTAGAAAATACCGAGTCATAGCCCAAATAACTGTTACCCAGATATCTGATAAATAATCGCCGAACTATAAATCCCAATAATATCTGTACAATTTGCCCGATCAATGTAATTGCCGAATTGACATATACATTTTTTGCCCTTGTTCCGTCTGCATTCTTATATTGCTTCATTATTTTATCCTTAAAACATCTTTTATAATCTGTTTACAGTTAATAGAACGGATATCTGTCAAAAATTTCTGCCCCCGATTCTGCTCCTGATTGGCTTCTCTTAGTTTGCAACGCATAAAACATTCCATTGGTTCACTCAACCACTGTTTTCCATCCTCACATACACGATTTCTTTGATCTGCATAATCCGGCGTATCTAATTCCGGTATAAGTCCAAATCCCAAAAAAGCATGTCCATTATAGCAATGTCCCTCCGGGCAGTGGTGTCCCACGGCGCATAAATGTAATGGTGCATTCACATCCGCATACAAATTTCCTAATCTTTTTGCCCTATAACATTGCTTATACTCACCGGTTTGTAAGTCAACTACAATACTCCATTCACCGGCATAACAGAATTCATGACGTTTGATTCCAAAAATAGAATCCTTAAACCTGAATAGTTCAGATTCAAATACACTCCACGTCTTTATAAATTCCTCATGTGGCAATTTTGATAAAAACGGGTAACCCCTGTATCTTTCATCCCTTGCTACTGTTACATGTGGCAGAGTCCCCAGATTTTTTCTGCTTATTTCTATCATTTCAGGGATATACGGGATGTAACTGTCATCAGGAGTAATTTCCACCGTGAAAGAAATTCCTGCCTCCTGCACCATTTTGATATTAGAAAAGTATGTATCTAATTTGTTTTGTTTTTTTAATTCCAAATAATGAAAGGAAAACTTAAAAAACAAATGGCTCCTGTATTCCTCCGGGAATTCACAGCAGGCTTTAAATCGCTCCGTAAGTGTTCCATTCGTAACGAGCATCACATAATGTCCCTGTGCCAGAATATCATGCAAAATGGATATCACCTCTTTAGGCATCAACGTCTCGCCCGCCGCACAAATATTGATCATGCATACTCCACCGAGCCGTTCTTTCGAAAGTGCCTTTCCAATCATCTTCTCACACTTACTCAGGTCGATGGGTTTTACCACACGTTCTTTATTCTGTGTAATATAGCAATATTCACATTTCATATTGCATGCCGTACTCGGCAAAAAACATTCTATAAATCTTTTCATCTTCACGTTTTCCATACTTATGCTTCCTCCAGCCTAATGCTGTGTTTTATCTTTCCATAATACTGCTCCAAAGGCTGCCTGCTATATCCTTTTCCGTTATAATCCAGCATCTTTTTCACACTATCCATTGAAATAGTTTCCGGTTCAACCATCTGTATATATTCCAAATACTTCAGCCATTCATAGCCACCGCTGACTTTCCGGCTCAGATTATCCATTGCAATACACGGTGTAGAGGTAATTGCAGAAAAAATCATTCCATGCAGACGATCCGTGATCACAAGTTCCGCCTGGGAAAATTCCTCTAATTTTTCTCTTACAGACTGTTCTCTTTCCTGCTTAGAAATATTCCGCCCAGAAACAGTCGAGGTTTCAAGCACCTCGTAGCCCCGTACGACAAGCTCTCTTTTTATACTTTCCAGCACTTTCGTATCTGCCTGTTTTTCCAGATCATCCCGCAAACAGAACAATACCTTTTTCTGCCTCCTGCCCTGCTTTTTTAATTTGCACGGCAGCCATGTGACAATATCAGGTACCAGGGTTATCTCTGCCATCTGATCAATGCCTTTTTCCTTCGCAAAGCCAAACGATTTTTTATCTCTGACAAACAAGGATACATTTTTACATTTTTTCAAAGCTGCACAAAACCGCTCCAATTCTTTTTCCCCATTTGCCGACATATCAAAATACAATGTCTGCGGAAATATTATGATCTGAAATTCTGCACAAGTTTCCAGGATATGCAGTACATTTTCCTGCTCCCGCTGCCACAACGTACCGATAAAGCCGCCCCCTGGAATTAGAAGCAAATCGTTTTGCCTTATCTTTCCGGCAATTTTCTCCATACAATATGTACACTCATCAAATGTAAATTCATAGATTTCATCTTCCGGAAAATAAGCCTGCATAAACTTTCTCATTGCAATGACAATCGCGTGATCGCCCAGATTGCCATGCCCCGGTGTATCCAGTAAAAATACACGTCTTGCCGGACAAACGGATTCCTGATGATCCACAGCGTGAAGCAGTCTCCTGTAGTCGTCTGATTTTCTCAATTTAGCATACATATATTTCTTTTGGGCAGTTTCTCCTGCCAGATCCCATATTATTTGTTTTATTTTCTTCATCACAATCCCCGCCTGTTTAATCTGTCTCTGTTTTTTACAAGCTGCTTTCTATAATATGTGCCCTTCTGTTCAAGGATCAGATAAACGTTATCGTATGAGCTGTAAAATTCAGGCACGCTGATGCTTGCCGTAATCCATGCAAAATAACCCTCATCTCCATATTTTTTTGTTCCATCACAGACTGCCAATGTATCATACAATACATACTCACCTGTTTCCTTATCTACAATCTGGATGTACGTATTCTGATCAAATCCTGATTGCCCCTCCAGGTAAGCTGTTCCTGATATATGCATCTGATCATCAGAGATCGTATAATTTATCTGACCATTTATGCTGCCTGTCACGAATGTGTCCGGCAACGTAATACTTTCATTCAAAGTCTCAGAATGAACACGATACACCTTTTTATTTAAATATTGTTTTACAAGCGACAATTGAACATTGCTTCCACTATGCTCTGAAAAATATGTTTTCCACGCCCCCTCATTTGTATCTCCACCCTCTAAGACCAGATACATATTTTTATTATCAATCACATCTGTAAATGTCCAATCTTTTTCTAAGGTATCCATTATAAATGTTCTGACAATATTCTTTAACATTCCAACCGAAGGTCTGTCAAACACACCATATGACACGAACATCTCACTGCCTGTGCTTCGCTCTTTTACAACAAAGTACGAATTTTCACTATCCGCAGTCTGTTCAAAAAACTCTGCGTTATACTCTATACGGTCATCACTCACATTTTGATAATCATCATTGTAATAAAAATACGTGCCACACAAAATCAACAACGGTATCAAGTACATTACCTTTATTCCTGCTTCTGCTCTGCATGGTACCTGTATCCCTTTTTGTATAAAGAAATACAAAAATACAGCGATCGCGGTTATAACAACTCCCACGTCCACCCTGTGCTGCAGATATCTTCCGTTAATATACAGATAATACATTAAAAATAACAGGATTCCTGCAGATACTATCACTGCCTCAGCCAAATCGTTAAATTTTCCTTTGGAACAGCATACAGCGATCACCATGATCAGAAAATACACGGTACACACATCTATTTTCAAAAAACTCTTTGGAAATAGTTTAAAAAAGCTCTGAATATTTTTAATCGAAAATACATTTGAGAGCAACGCTTTTATTGTGCTAACATATGAATTAAGGCTGCTTTTATTTCCATCCGGGCCGCCATTGCCCTGCTCTGTAGTCTCTTTTACCTGATAATTCTGTAGCAACGTCTGCAATCCTGTCGTATTATTCTCCTGCAATGCCTGTATGATTCGCCCTTTTTCAAGTGTTATGACATTACAGTCCCAGTTCCAACTGTTATAAAGGTATAAATCATTTGGGGAAACCCCTATTGTATCATATATTTCCTGATTTTCTGTATAAGACGGATACATATAGTCCTGAACGGAAACTCTTACATCATTATTCTTCCAGTATAAACTCCAATAATCTCTTTCTTCTGCAGACATTCCGAGATTTGAAAGTTTGGGCACCAACACATAGATACACACAACACAAAGCAGCCATCTCCATTTTTTTACTGACGGTTTCCAGCAAATTTTCTTTTCCCTCCACACAAGAAGTACGAATTCTGCAAATAGCACCACACACCACGCACCTAATACCATCTTGGCACAATCATGGCGTATCATGCATGCTACGATCCACAGACCCGCAGCTACAATCCTTGAACTCCGTGAATGTTCTTTTTCTGAGGCAAGCGTAAAAATTGCTACACTCCCAATGATTCCGGCAACCTTTGTAAACTGAATTGCAATATAACCTTCGTAAGACAAAAAAAGCAGCAATACATTTACGATTGTCATACCAGCAAATGTATCGTTCCATTTCAAGATGACATATGCCAAAAGTGTCAATGCCGCAAAAATCCAAATATAAAACAACACCGTATACCATGGTACTTTGGGCAACAATCTGAGTAAAAAAACCATGAGTCTACCATATGCAAAATTCATATAAGTCACATGATAGTCATAGTTATCTCCATATAAACCGTACACAATATTAGACATTAGGAAATCATCGATAGAAAAAAAGGGTTTAAACAATAAAAGTACTGCTAATAAATAAAAACAGTTTAATAGGATCGCTTTCAGTAAAATATTATTTTTCACGCAAATCCCCATCATCTTACCCCTTGATGCCGAAACATTCCCCTTACGATAAAATTCATAAGTCCCGGCATTCTTTCACATCCAAATGTTTTTAAAATTTCTTTCAACGGCATCCTGCTTCTGCTTTTCGCCTCTTCATACAAGACTTTATATTTATGGTAATACTCTCTAAATCTCTCTTTTTCCTGTCTGGTCCTGCAACTATGGTATCTGTTGATCAATTCTACGCAATACACAGATAATTGTTTTTGCACTTTCTCATATTGATTACTACTTTTTAAATAAACAATCCGCTCCATCCACCCATCGAACACATCAAAATTAGCTTTTTTCCCTTTCTGGGACATAATCGAATCTTCTCTTATCACATAATTGTATCCCACATACGAAATTCCAGTAATTTTCCTGCATTTTTGTAAAATCTGATGCAACACATATTCATCTTCATTTAATTTTCCCACCGGATATCTGTTCTTTTCCCATATATGTTTTTGGTATAACTTATTCCACGCAACCACATAACAGATCGCATTCGGTTCATATACTTTTCTCCAATATAATGCTTCATCCATCTCTTCATCACGGACAACATTTTCCGGATACGGAAATGTTGTCAAGCCATCCACACCAACCATGCGTATATTACAGACACTCATATCCGCCCCTGTTTTGACCAATGCATCATATAATCTCCGGATCATTTCTATGTCAATGTAGTCATCACTGTCCACAAATAAAATATACTCCCCCGTTGCCATATCCAATCCGGTATTCCTTGCACTGCTCAACCCACCATTTTTTTTATGCACTACTTTGATACGGCTGTCTTTTTCTGTGTACGAATCGCAGATATCTGAGCTTCCATCCGTACTTCCATCATCTATCAAAAGAACTTCTATGTTTTGATACGTCTGGTTCAATATACTATCCACACATTTGTGCAAGTACAGCTTTACATTATAAACTGGTACTATCACACTTATCTTCTCGTTTGCTTTCATCCGTTCCACCCTCTGACCCTTTTTTGTCTCTCAACATTACCGGATATTTAATATTCTCTTGGCTATTTTTCTCATTCTTACGATGCACTCAACACATCCAAAACATTTTATTACACACAAATCAAGCAATACTTTATCTGTAAAACTATAATTGCTGCACAGATGTTTTTTTACTTCCTTTGCCTGTGAACAGCAAAATTTCCTGCCTAATTCTTTCTTAGTCTTGTCCCTCTCATCAGCCAACCACCAAAGAATTATTTTCACACCATCGTAAAGATAGTTATAATAGGCATTCTCATACAATGCGCGATCTTTCTTCTTAAGAAAAATATCTTTGACACATTCATCTCTGAGTATGACGTTCTGCAACAGCCTCTCGCCATTCTTCTGATACGCCGCAAATGTCACAGATTCTAAATTTATGCGATAACAGTAAATCGGTTTTGCGATATATCGTACATATGTCATTTCATCAATAGCTCTCAAATTAAATACCTGATCTTCACAGTTAAAAACATTCTCCGGAAATTTTGTCTGCTTTTTTTTCAGATAAGCCACACTAAATGCTTTTCCCCATGGAGCCTGGATCACTGTACTGTTCTCTTTCCGGTAAAACCCCGAGACAGTTAATTCCAGATCATCTATGGAATAATCGCCGCGCTCGCCAAATGTTATTTCGTTTTCTTTAAAATGCCCCTGATATCTTCTGTTTTGGTTCTGAGGCACATCCCAATAATCAAATAAAAGCATTTGAGCAGTTTCATCCCAATTATCAGTCACTGTCTCAAACGCCTTTTCTTCAAACCAGTCATCTGCATCCAGAAACATAAGCAGATCCCCGGATGCTTCATCTATTCCTATATTTCTGGCAACTGATACCCCTCGGTTCTCCCGATCAATAACTTTAATCCTCGCATCTTTTCCTGCAAATTTCTGTGCAATCTGCAGGGAAGAATCTTTGGAGCCGTCATTTACAATAATAAGTTCCCAATTGTCATATGTCTGCTTTATAACCGACTCAATCGCTCTTTCTATATATTTTTCACAATTATAGACTGGTACAACAACAGATATTTTCAATTCACTTGTATTCATTTTTCTTTATTCCATTTCAATCTGAATCATATCATTAAACCGGACTACAGCCTGGTTCATCTCTTTTCTGTCATCATACTGATAATACAGGTAGATGATCCGCTCATTCATATGATTGTCAATACGTCCTCCGCGCTCAATCATCGGAATTGTTTTAAACAGGTGTTTTTTGATTGTCTCCGGGATCTCATAATCTTTCACAATGCCGTCCTGATCTGCCATCACGCCAAAATGACCGCAGTACTTCATTGGCGGGGCAGTTATCTTCATATCCTCATAGCCGAGATTTAAGGCTGCCCGTATATAAGCTTCCTCCCACGGGAATCCGGTAACCATATCGCATAACAATAATGCCTGATTTCCGAAGCTTCGACGCATCATTTCAATAATATACGGTTTTCCATTGCTTTCGATATATTGGAACGCTATAATACCGTCCGCCAGATCCAGATCTTTGATCAACCGAACTGCAATCTCTTCCAATTCTGCTTTTACTTGCGGATAGCTGATACCCGGAAAGGTCTCTGCCTGTATCAGATAGGGATTTTTCTGCGAATAACAGGTGCATCCTGTCGTAACTGCAATCTTTCCTTCCTCGACAAATGCAAAGAAGGTACCCTGCTCTCCTGTGAGATATGGCTCAACTAATACATGCTTATCTCTGGACATGGAAAAAGCATTTGCAATTGCCAGTTCTGCCTGACTCAGATCATCTGCACGGCTGATTCCCTTTCCCCCAGTCAGGTCATTTGCTTTTACAATAATCGGATATTCGCAGCTTTTACAATATTCCAGCGCTGTTTCCGGAGAAATAAAAACTTTCGAATATGGCGATGGAATATCATGTTCATAACAATATTTCTTGAATTCATCCTTATGATGTAACAGCCTGGCCGTTTCATAGGAATCATGTCCCTTCCATCCCATCTGTTCTGCCACATAAGCCGCTGTTAATACACCGAAATCATTGGCACAGCTTACAATTCCCTCTATATTGTTTTCTTTGACTAACTGTAATACAGCCTCTTTGTCCGAATAATCACATGGAAGATATGCATCCGCATATTTATGTCCCATTAATTCCGGCGCATTTCCTGTTGTTGTCACATGATAGCCCATCTCTTTTGCTTTTTCTATGATTGGCATTTCGCAAAAGCTGCCATTAAGCACCAAGATTTTTTTCATCTTCCGCTTCCTCTCATTCTCGTTTCGATATCTGTTCCTGTTCCAATCCAATCTCTATATTTTTCGTCTCACGGATCGCATACTGTGGTGCATTATTAATGCAGATATACATACGTCCGATGTATTCTCCCAACAGTCCTAAAAACAACATAATGACACCGCAAAAAAACAAAAGTGCTGCCATCATGGAAGAATAACCGGACGCAGTAATATTTCCCAGCAACTTTCTGATAATAATAATGAGTGCATAAATAATTCCCGCAGATGCACAGACCACACCTGAAACAGATGCGAGGCGAAGCGGTTTTTCTGAAAATGCCGTAAATCCATTCAACCACAAGCGGATCAATCCATGCAGATTATATCCGGAGGTTCCCGCCATCCTGTCGTCATGACGGATTTCCACATTTGCGATATTGCGGGTAACGCGAAGTGCAAGTCCGTGTACAAACGGATACGGATTATCGTATTTGACAATCTCATCGACAACAAAACGCTTCATGACATAATAACTGTTGAGTTCAATATTATCCGGCATATTGATCAGGTAATGCGACATTGCAAAGCTTACCTTTGAGCCCAGACGCCGGATGATATTTCTTTTATCCTTTGAGTATTTTGCAGAAACCAAATCGTATCCATTTGCAAGCTCATCTATTAATTTAAACATTTCTTCCGGCGGGTTCTGTCCATCGTCATCCAGACAGACAATGATATTTCCTGTAACATAACGAAATCCCGCCATAAGTGCAGAATGTTGTCCAAAATTTCTTGATAAATCCACAACTTTTATATGTGGATTGGCTGCCAGTTCTCTCAATACTGCATAGGTACCATCCGTCGACCCATCATTTACACATATGATCTCATAGTCATATCTGCCATCTTCATTTACTGTGGCAATAATCCTTTTCAGTACGTCTCCTATCGTCTTTTCTGAATAGTAGCAGGGAATGACAAATGATAATTTTTCTTTCATGTTCTTTTGCAAAATTCTCTCCTGTTTCTCATGGTATTACTTTATAGACTCTGCATATTCAAGAATCGCTTCTTCTATCGTAACTTCCGGTGTATAACCCAGTTCTTTATGAATTTTTTCCAGTGAAACATCCCAGATATAATCATCCATGGGATCTTCCTTCCCTGAAAATACAACGTGCGAATCCGAATGAAGTATCTCAATACATGTTTCCGCCAGTTCTTTATTTGACAGACAATTATTGCTCGACAAATTATATACACCATGTGCTTTTTCACTTTCTATTGCCTGTAAAAGAGCTTTTGAAATATCCCTGACATGCACATATGTCTGTTTTCTGTTTCCTTTACCAGACAATACAAGATCTTCTCCCTTACATGCCTTGCTTACAAACGTTGGAAATATCGTATTCCGGTTCATCCCTGTACCAACCGGCGCAGAAATTCGAAAACTTGCTGTCCGAAGTCCATGATGATAGTCAGCATAATTTGCCAGAAGTTCTTCCATAACTTTCGTTGCATGATATACCGTCGGCGGTTTCAACGAATGTTGTTCTGTAATCGGATGTTCAACCGGTTTTCCAATAACCGGCAGGCTTGATAACTGAACAAAAACCTTTATACCTTTTTTTTCGCATAATTCAAGTAATCTCTGTGTACCTGCACAGTTATGTTCCACAACTTCCACACCATATGGTTCTTTTCGCATATCTGCTGCAAGATGGACAACTGCATCAATATTGTCAACGTTTAACTGCTCAACTATATTTTCCACCTCTTCTGAATGCATATCACAGCAAATATATTCATCAACCACACTCGTTGGTAATTTTTTTCGTCCAAGTCCTATCACATAATGTCCATTTTCTTTTAAATAAGTACTCACATGACTACCAATAAAACCATTGGAACCTGTTACAAGTATATTCATTTTACTGATAAAACTCCTTTACCTTCTCTGTAATATATTCGATTTCTTCTTCTTTCAACCCATAATACATCGGCAGTCTCACCAGTCTCTCACTTTCTTTTGTTGTATAGCGATCCTCTCCATGAAATTTTCCACAGACTTTGCCAGCTGGTGCAGTATGTAAAGGAATATAATGAAATACTGCAAGTACTCCATGTTCTTTCAAATAAGAAATAAGACGCGTCCTCTCCTCTAAGTCTTTTGCTTTGATATAAAACATATGTGCATTGTGTTCACAGCCATCTGGAACAAACGGAAGTTCAATCAGTCCAGCTTCTTTCAGCGGTGTAAGCTGTTCATAATAAAGACTCCATGATTTCATTCTATCTGCCTTTATTTCTTCTGCCTTTTCCAACTGTGCCCATAAATATGCGGCATTCATATCGCTCGGCAGATAAGAAGAACCCGGTGCCTGCCATGTATACTTATCTACTTCACCACGGAAAAACTGGCTGCGGTTTGTCCCTTTTTCCCGGATAATTTCAGCGGACAGGGCATGCTCTATATCACGGATCAAGAGTGCTCCTCCCTCACCCATACTGTAATTTTTTGTTTCGTGGAAACTGTAACATCCATAGTCTCCGATCGTTCCAAGTGCTTTTCCCTTGTAGGTACTCATCATTCCCTGAGCTGCATCTTCAACTACCATTAAATGATGTTTCTTTGCGATATCCATAATCGTGTCCATCTCACATGAAACTCCTGCATAATGCACCGGAATAATGGCTTTAGTCCGTTCTGTAATCGCATCTTCAATTAATGTCTCATCCATATTCATCGTATCAGGACGGATATCCACAAAAACTGCTTTTGCTCCCCTCAATACAAATGCATCCGCGGTAGATACAAAAGTGTAGGAAGGCATAATCACTTCATCTCCGGGCATAATATTACAAAGTAATGCTGCCATTTCCGTCGCATGCGTACAGGAAGTTGTCAGCAGAACTTTTGCCGCACCTGTCTGTTCTTCTAACCATTTACTGCACTTTTTTGTAAAAACTCCATCTCCGCATATTTTATGATTTTTAATTGCCTCTGCAATATATTGTTCTTCCGTTCCTATATGTGGCGGAATATTAAAGCTAATCATCCTTTGCAACTCCTTATTCTTCTGTCATTTACAACATTCTCTCACTATCATAGTCGCGTATTATGCGATTGTCAATTATTTTTCGTTTATCATGTGATTATTTTATTTCTTTTTGTTTAATTTTTCATCAAAAAAATGAATTTCATGATACATAAAAAAACTTATAGTAAAATATTTTTTATTAAAAGGAGATTTCTATGAAACAATTAGGCGATCGTTTACGAGACTTGCGCGAAGCCCGCAATTTAAAACAGACTGATGTTGCAAACGCGCTGAAAATCAGTAACAAAATTCTATCCAGCTACGAGCGCAACATCAGTCTTCCTACATTAGACAATTTAAAAAACATATGTAAATATTATAATGTATCTGCAGATCAGCTTTTAGATATTGAACTTGATAAAACTATTGTTCCTGCGGAAGAAACTAATTCCTTAGTTTCTATTACCTCTGAGCAAAAACGAATTTTGTCATTTTACGAACGATTAAATCCAGAAAACAAAGATGCTGTTCGGGGATTGATGATTTTGTACTATAAAGAACAACAGCGAAATAAATATTAATACAAAAAGAGATACCTAAACATTTGTACTGTTTAAGTATCTCTTTCTATTATACACTTCATCGTCTCATTCAACAGCCGCAATCCCCGGCGCCTTCTGTTCCCCAATCTGTGGTTCCTGTTCACACTTCCAGTGTGACCAGCAACGATTACAGCCCCTGCCTCTTCGAGGCAGGGGCTGTAATCTCACAACAATATACACTACGGCGCATAGCTTGACAGCAAAGTGTCAAGCTTGCGTCTGAACAGCAGCAATCTGTGCACAGCCACGCATGGTAATGAGCGGTCCGCCCTTTTTCTCCACATACTCTTTCGTAATGGTTACCATACCGATATTGTCATCTTTCGGAATCTCATACATGATATCGAGCATAAAATCCTCGATGATCGCACGGAGTGCACGCGCACCGACTTTCTTTTCCTTTGCCTGCTTTGCGATCGCCATCAGTGCGTCATCCTCAAATTCGAGTCTGACTTCATCCATGGCAAGCAGTTTCTGGTACTGTTTTAAGATCGCATTTTTCGGTTCCTTTAAGATGCGCACTAACATATCTTCTGTGAGCGCTTCTAAGGTAAACATGATCGGCAGACGTCCTAAGAACTCCGGTATCATGCCAAATTTGCGCACATCCTCTATGGTCACCTTCTGCAGAATATTTTCATCCTGGTCGTATTTATCCTTAAGCTCGGATTTAAAACCAATCGATGCGGATTTATTGAGGCGTTCCTTAATGATATCCTCTAACTCCGGGAACGCACCTCCACAGATAAACAGAATATTTTTGGTGTTGACCATCGTCATGGGTACCATGGCATTCTTGCTGCTGGCTCCGACAGGGACTTCTACCTCCGCACCCTCTAACAGTTTTAACATTCCCTGCTGCACGGACTCTCCGCTGACATCACGCTGATTGGTGTTGCGTTTCTTTGCGATTTTGTCGATCTCATCAATAAAGATAATACCGTGTTCCGCCCGCTCAACATCATTGTCCGCTGCTGCAAGCAGTTTGCTGACAACACTCTCGATGTCATCACCGATATACCCTGCCTCTGTCAGGGACGTCGCATCTGTGATGGCAAGCGGCACATCTAAAAGCTTTGCAAGTGTCTTTACCAGATAAGTCTTACCGGAACCGGTCGGTCCAATCATTAACATATTGGACTTTTCAATCTCGATGCCGTCCTTCTCATCGGATGCGATCCTCTTATAGTGATTATAAACAGCGACGGACATGACTTTCTTTGCATGCTCCTGTCCCACTACGTACTCATCCAACGATGCCTTGATTTTATGTGGTGCCGGGATCTTTTTGATATCAAGTACCGGCTCTTTCTTTTCTTTCGGCTTTTTCTTTTTGATTTTCTGGTTATTCGGAATAAATCCCTGCATCCCCTGCAGATCTGAGAGATTGATCATGCTGATATTCGGCATTTTTCCTATATTCATGTTCAGCATATCATCCATTGAAAATCCGGTCTGATTCATACTGTCAAACGTTTTCTGCATACAGTCCTGACAGATACAGATGTTGTTCGGGATCTTTATCATCTTTCCTGCAATATGCTCCGGTCTGCGGCAGATGTAGCAGATATCTTCATACTCCGGCTCTTTCTCATCCGATGCGTCTGAATTTGTCACTTCCGCCTGCACGGTCTCCTTTTCATTTTCTGACACGTCAGGGGTATCATTGACGCTTTCCTGTCTGTTCATTTCCTCTTTCTGATCTGTGGATACGGTTGTTACATCATCCTCAGTTATTTCTCTATAATCATTATTATTCATCTGAATACGCTCCTGAATTTTTCCATATCTCTGCCCAAAGCAGACTTATTTAAGACATTGTACCGCAAAACATCTGCAATCACAAGAAAATCAGAAAGATTTCATTTTTATTTAAGGATTTTTGACACAAAAAATCCGGGCAGCCCTTTCACAAAAAGGCCATACCCGGAAATTTCTCATCCGTTATCTTGCACTGTTATCCGTTGTGTTACCGTTATTATTGTTTCCTGTCGCGTCATCCACGCCGTTTTCCACACCGTCAATAATGTCTTTGCCAGCATCGCCGACGCCATCCACCACATCATCCACAACAGCACCACCGTCTGTGTCTGCACCATTCGCGTTTGTGTTATTTGTATTTGTGCCGTTCGTATCCGTGTCATTCACGGTACCATTTGTTCCATTCACATTGGTATCATTCATACCATTTTCGGTATTATTGATACCGTTATTTGTGTTTTCATTGACACGGTTTTCTGTACCGGCTGCCGGATTGTTGCCATTGTTATTGGTATTTGTGTTGTTTCTGTTTGTGCCGCATGCGGTCAGTGCGCTAAGAGACAATGTAAGCACCAGGCATGCCGCAAGCATTTTAAACTTTTTCATGGTCATTCTTCTCCTTTACTTTACAAGAAATTATTTGTAACGGTTCAAAAACTCTCTGAACCATCACCTTTTCAAGGATAGTATGACCATCTCTGCTATTTTCTATACCAGCCTAATTCCATGGATAATTCTTCCTGTACTTTTCTGACATCCACAGATAACTCCTCCACCCGTTCTCGCGTCATCCGGCTGGTCGGTCCGGAAATACTGAATGCATATTTTACTTCATTATGATAATCCCTGAGGCTTGCAGCAATACACCGTACACCTTCTTCATTTTCCTCATCATCAAGTGCATAACCGTTCTTTTTTGCTTCTTTTAATACACTAAGCATATCATCATAATCCGTGATCGTATGCTCCGTCTTTTTTTCGATGATGCTCTCATTCCAGATCTGTTTCACTTCCGACTCCGGAAGTTCTGCCATGATTGCCTTGCCCACACCGGAACAATACATCGGATGGACCATCCCCACATGGGACACCATGCGGATCGTACCGATTTTTGCTTCTATTTTATAAATATATAAAATATTGTTTCCTTCCCGCTGAACTAAATGCACTGTTTCCCCGCTGATATCAGACAAACGCTCCATATAAGGTTTTGCAACCTGTAAAATATCCATGCGGTCAAGCATTTTTCCTGCCATGCTGACTATTTTATAAGAAAGCATATACTTCTGGGATACCTCGTCCTGTTTTGCATATCCCATATAGACTAAAGACATCAGAAGGCGATGTACCGTGCTTTTGTGAAGTCCTAACGCTGTGCTGATCTCCATCAGTCCCATCTCACCGTGATCGGCCAGCATTTCCATTACCTGAAAAATGCGCTCTGCCGACTGCACCGGATTTTTTGTTTCTTTCTGTTCTGCCATAATTACCTCATATTCTATGTAAGGTATCAGTTATTTTTCCAATACCTGTCTTTTAGGTTTCATAATTCACATTATTGTTTCATTATATGAAACCATATGACATCATAACATGACCTTCCAATAAAAGTCAAATTTTTGTTTTTTGCAAAATACAACATTTTCTTTCCCTAAATTATTGACAAGGCATTTTGTAATGTTATAATACTATTGTACCGTTGTACGAAACAATGTTTCATATTACGAAACCATTTTAAGAACCTTAAAATTATTCAAAATAAAGGAGAAGAATTATGAACAAAGTATTAGAAGAGTTTTCCAAAATCGGTATTATCCCGGTTATCGCACTTGACAATGTAGAGGATGCTGCACCTTTAGCAAAAGCATTATGCGACGGTGGTCTCCCATGTGCAGAAGTTACTTTCCGTACAGCAGCTGCTGAGGAATCTATCCGCATCATGTCCGAGCAGTTCCCGGAGATGTTAGTAGGTGCAGGTACTGTTCTTACCACAGAGCAGGTTGACCGCGCTGTAAACGCAGGTGCAAAATTCATCGTAAGCCCTGGTTTAAATCCAAAAGTTGTAAAATACTGTGTTGAAAAAGGAATCCCGGTAACTCCTGGATGCTCTAACCCAAGCGACGTAGAAGTTGCAATCGAGCTTGGTCTTGACGTTGTGAAATTTTTCCCGGCAGAAGCTGCAGGCGGACTTTCCATGATCAAATCCATGGCAGCTCCTTACACAAAGATGAAATTCATGCCGACCGGCGGTATCAACGCAAAGAACTTAACAAGCTACCTTGATTTCAAAAAGATCATCGCATGCGGTGGTTCCTGGATGGTAAACAAAGACATGATTGCTGCAAAAGACTGGGATGGCATTACAGCTTTAACAAAAGAGGCTGTTTCTACCATGTTAGGATTCAAACTGTTACATGTAGGTGTTAACAACGCTTCTGAGGAAGTAGCTGCTGCAGAGTCTGCAAAATTCGCCACCTTACTTGGCGAGAATGTAAAAGTTGGAAACAGCTCCATGTTCGTAGGTTCTTTAATTGAAATGATGAAGAATCCGGGACGCGGAACCAATGGTCATATCTGCATTCAGACCAACTACTTAGACCGCGCGATTTATCATCTTGAAAAACGTGGTTTTGTATTTGACGAATCTTCTTTCAAATACAATGACAAAGGTGAGCTTACTGTTGCTTACTTAAAAGACGAGATCGCAGGTTTCGCTGTTCACTTCAACCAGAAATAATTTAAAAAAATCAGGTCTGCACCGGTCGATGATTTGTGCAGACCTTTTTTTCAATATTAAATAATAAAAAAACAGACACGGGAGGTTTCTTATGGATCAGAATTGTGCATATTGTATGGAGGGCGAATTAGTCGCCCAGTTTGGTATTAAAATCTGTGAACTGCCAAGTTCAAAAGTTTATCTTTTCAAGGAGCAGAGCCACAAAGGCCGTGTGATCGTCGCTCACAAAAAACATGTCAGTGAGATCACTGAACTGACCGCTGAGGAACGCGCCGCTTACATTGAAGATATTAATCATGTGGCAGAAGCACTTCACAAGGCATTTCATCCGCAGAAAGTCAACTACGGTGCTTACGGTGATACCGGCCATCATCTCCACTTCCATCTCGTTCCAAAATATACAGACGGTTACGAGTGGGGCGGCACTTTTGCCATGAATCCGGGCGAAAAATTTCTTTCCGATGAGGAATATGCCGCATTGATCGAAGAGATCAAAAAATATTTATAATATCTATTTCTTCATCTTAGGCTGAAAAATAATACTTGCCAGATATGCGAAGATCAGTGCCGCTGAAATACCAGCGGCACTTGCTTTTAGTCCACCTAAAAAAATTCCTAAAAATCCATACTCGTCCACCGCTTCTTTCACTCCCTTAAACAGGGTATTTCCAAATCCAGGCAGCGGCACACTTGCCCCGGCTCCCGCAAATTCAATAAACGGCTGGTAGATCCCAAGTGCCCCGAGCAGTGCGCCAAGACACACTAACATCACCATGATCCTTCCGGGAAGCATCTTTGTTTTTTCCATTAAGATCTGCACCAGTGCACAGATTGCCCCTCCAACCCAGAATGCATTGATATAATCCATAATTCTACACCTCTTTCTCTCTTTTAATCTGCATGTTCGATCACGACTCCATGTGCAATCCCTGGCACCGTTTTTCCTTCATTAAAAGACACCGTGGAAAGAAGTGCCCCGGTCGGCACAAACAGAATACGCTGTAATTTTCCCATCTCAACCTGCTTTAAGAAATGTCCTGCAAGTGTCACGGCAGAGCAGCCGCATCCGGAACCTCCTGCCCCGGTTCCCTGCGCTTTGCTCTCATAGATCAGCATACCACAGTCTAAATGCACCTGGCTGATATCATATCCTTCTTTCTTTAAAAGATCGATCAGTATCTCCTGTCCCACACTTCCAAGATCCCCGGTAATAATGTGATCATAGTCCTCAGGCCTGCGCCCGAAATCTTTTAAGTTCTGGCAGATCGTATCCGCCGCCGCAGGTGCCATTGCCGCCCCCATATTCATGGAATCCTTAATGCCGTAATCGATGATCTTTCCGGTCGTGATACCGGTAATACATGCATTGCTCTTTCTTTTTCCAAGCACATACGCACCACTTCCGGTCACCGTCCACGTTGCAGACATCGGCCTCTGGTTCGCATATTCAAGTGGAAAACGGAACTGCTTTTCGGCGCTGGCAAAATGGCTCGATGTCATCGCCACAACGTAATCTGCATATCCAGCGGCAACACACATTGCTCCAAGGGAAAGCGCCTCGCCGCAGGTACTACATGCACCATACAGGCCAAAGAGCGGCACCTGGTAATCCATGAGTCCAAACGAAGTGGCAATATTCTGTCCTAAAAGATCTCCGGAAAAAAGATAACGTATCTCTTCTTTTTTCAGTCCTGCTTTTCCGACTGCCATTCCGAAAGCCTCTTTCTGCAGGGTACTCTCTGCCTCTTCCCATGTGTCCTGCCCAAATTTATCATCCTCCCCGATCAGATCAAAACAGGCTCCAAGAGGTCCCTCCCCCTCTTTTTTTCCGACAATACTTGCGCTGCTTACAATATAAGGCGGCGTTTCAAAACAAATACTCTGTTTTCCCGTCTGCATGCTCATACGAATCTCCATTTCCAAACATTTTTATATCATGTTCTCTATGTGATCAGTATGTACATCTTACCGATATTTATACCCTGATGCTGTTTACGCATTGCACGTAATTATGTCGGAGGCAAATAGTGGTTCACAGCATCCGCTGTACCTGTTCCGGTCTGATACCAAGATATGCGCAGAGTGAAAGAAATTCCTCCGCATCCAGCGGTTCCTTATAATCCTTCCGCAATTTTCCTGCATCGATGCCCGCATGTGCCGCCAGCGATTTTGCATCCATCCGGTTTTCTTCAATATACCGGATCATATAATCCGTCACTTTTGATTTTCCCATGTTATCGCACCTCTTCTACAAAAATCTGTTTTTTCTTATTCTATTCTTTAACTTTAGGAATTGCAATTATATTTTTCTCTGCAATTAAGAACTCATTGACTGATAAAATGAGGTGGGATATGATACGATTAAAAAGCATTTTGGCTGCTTTAAATGCAACAGAACGGAGATCAATATGCGGAATCAGAATATAGCAAAAGTTTTAAAAGAATATCGTAAACGGAATCACCTGTCTGTAAATGATGTTTCTATCCTGTTAGAGGATCGTTCTTTTACCGCCGCTCCCAAAACGATTTACGGATGGGAAAGCGGACAGGCAAATCCAAGCGCAGATATCCTTTTAACACTCTGCGATCTATATAATATCACAGATATCCTTGAAGCATTCGGCTATGACAGCAATGAGAATTTTCATGTGACACCTTCTGAGCGGACGATCATTGAAGCCTATCGTGCACATCCGGAAATGCATGAAGCAGTCAGCGTTCTGTTAGGCTGCAGCGTACCACGCAAAGGTTCTGTATCTGCCCACAATACTGCTGCAAAAGAAGTTTCACATCCAAAGCAGCATTCTTCCGGAACGAATACTACAGCAGCTCCTAAACCTTCCATAAAACGTTATTGATCGTTTATCAATCCATTGGCAGCAAAAAGCTCCTGCGCTTGGTTAATGCGCAGGAGCTTTTTTTGCTTTGACCTGTATCTGTTAAATTGTTTTCATCATCCCTGTGGCTGACTTCCGTCCGTCTGCTGGCTTTGATCCTGCTGGCTTCCGTCCGTCTGCTGGCTTTGATCCTGCTGGCTTCCGTCCGTCTGCTGGCTCTGATCCTGTAGCTGGCTCTGGTCTGGCTGCTGGCTCTGATCCTGTGGCTGGCTCTGGTCTGGCTGCTGGCTCTGATCCTGTGGCTGACTCTGGTCTGGCTGCTGGCTCTGATCCTGTGGCTGGCTCTGATCTGGCTGCTGCCCTCCATCAGCCGGCTGCTGTGCCTTCAATACCGCAAGTGCTGCCTCTGCCGCTGTCAGTGTGTCATAATTTGTTACCTGAGCCTTGTCTGCATCTGAAAGTGAGTTGTACATATTTCTCGCATTCACGATTGCTGTTTCGCTCTCTAATGTTACAGGCCCGATAATACTGATCGCATTGATCACAGATGGAACATCCGCCTGCGGCTGCTGCACAACAGTCGGATTGTCACCCGGCATACGATATACTAAAACTGCATATCCCTTATCGATCGTCTCATAGATCTTCTTTGCTGCAGATGCAGGCAGATTGATACATCCATGAGACCCACTGGTCTTATAGATACTTCCTCCAAATTTGTTACGCCAGGTCGCATCATGCATACCTACGTCACCATTAAATGGCATCCAGTAAGTAACCGGTGTCTCATAATCCGGTCCTCTTAAAACCGCATTCATGGTCTTATAAGTCAGTCCGAACGCACCTGTCGGGGTGTCATGCCCTTTTGAAAGATTTCCTGAAACAAAATCACTCTCCACCACCAGTTTTCCGTCTTTGTAAAGGAATAAATGCTGGTTTGTCAGATTGATCTCAACATAAGAATCACCGTAATCATGCTCGCCATGACTATTTGCCGTTGTGAGATATACCGGCTCTCTCTCCACATCTTTTCCGGCTTTTAAGTCTGCCAGAATCTGTTCTACTTCCCCTCCGTTATCGATTCTCCAGCCATAAAAACCACCGGTGATCGTAACCGTCGTACCGTAGGAAGTCTTTAACTCTTTCGGTGAATAGGCAGTATTATATTTCTTTGCCAGTGTCTTTACAAAGGCAAGGACTTCTTCCTCATCAATGGAAACTTTTTCGTCGGTTCCCTCAGAAAGCCAGGTACTGATCGTTGTTCCATCCAATATTTCCTTATCATCCCCAAAGTCATATGTAATCGTAACACCGACATACTGGTTTAATGCATCGATCAAAGCCAGCAGATCTTTATCATCATCTCCGATTGCAGGCTCTAAATAACAGCCGCTCTGCTCCAGATCAACGGTTTCATCCAATACTAAAACCGCATCACTTACCGCTTTCCTGACTTTTGCGTTATCGACCTGTGTTCCATAATCAGCCGGTACAAGCGCATACCCGTTTTCTTTTGTATAATCAGAATAAGTCGCATCCACCGGTGTGCGCTGATCTTTCATACATGGTAAATTTCTGACTGCCTCATCCAGTTTCTGTTCATCATAAGATACAACCTTTGCCAGTTCAAACTCCTGCTTCTGGAACATCAGGATCAGCCACGCAAAACCATTCTGCTCCTCTAAAAGTTTCTCTATTTCCCCCTGAAATACCGGCTCCATATCAATATCCGAACCTGCAATGGTTCCATTTTTATCCTCGCGTGCAGTAACTGTCAGATTGTAATTTTTCATCTCAGTCCGGATCGCATCCTCGACTTTTTCCACATTGCTGCCACCGACTGCAATCCCATCAATAGAAGTTCCAAAACAAAAATGACTTTCAAAATAAATCGCAAACCCGACATAAATCACAGCAATCGCCGTCATAACACATGTGAGCACCAGTCCTGTATAACTTTTTGCTGACGCACCTCCATGCATTTTCCGCTTGTTTTTCTCTTTCATTTTTCTAAATATCCTTTCATCCTATGTGTAAAGATATGTTGTATTGCATAAAATATGCTAACGGACACCTACTCTATTATAATATCCGGCAAGGTCTTGTCAACAAATTGTCCAAATCGTAACATTTAATTAAGAATTCGTTCTTTTTTCGCATTGATCTGTAATAAAAATTACCGTCAAACTCCCCAAAAACACCCGTCATAGCTTAAAGTTTTCTTAAATTTTAAATAATCTTTCTTAAAATAAGGAAAAGGGAATTGTTTCTAAAAAAATGCTGTGCTATAATCCCTATCGTTGAGATTAATGAAAAGAGGGTGAAACCGTGAAAACGAAGACACGCGATGCGGTCAACGCATTTATTGAGAGAAACAAACATGCTCTTCTTCTGCTTTATTTCATGATTTATCTGCCATGGTTTGGTCATTTAGAGAGAACCGTTACCACGCATTTTCATGTGATCCATGTTGCACTCGATGATTATATTCCATTTTGTGAATATTTTATTATTCCATACTTTTTATGGTTTGGATATGTTGCGTGGGGACTTGGTTACTTCTACTTTAAAAATAAAGACGAATATTTCCGTTTATGTACCATGTTGTTTACCGGAATGACGATCTTTTTAGTCATCTCCACCATTTATCCAAACGGACATTATTTAAGGCCGACTACTTTTGCGCGGGATAACGTGTTTGTACATATGGTAAAATGCCTCTACGCAACGGACACTGCGACGAACCTTTTCCCAAGTATTCACGTTTACAATTCCATTGCAGTCAATTTAGCCGTATGGCACAGTGAAAATTTCCGCGATAAAAAGGTCATCCGTATTGGTTCTGCTGTTCTTATGGTAAGCATTATTTTATCTACCATGTTTTTAAAACAGCACTCCGTATTTGATGTGGTTACCGGAATCATTATGGCAGTCTTCATGTACATGCTTGTCTATGTACAGAATCCGGCACGCATGACGGCTGGTGAGCGCAAATATGAGCGCAAACTTCACCAGATCTAAATACAAACGTTATGTTTCCTGAATATTTGATTCGTTTTAAAAAAAGTCATAACCGATTTTGCCGGTTATGACTCTTTTTCATTCAAATTTGGAGAGCCTCTAAATTTTTCTGATTTTCACTCTATCTGAACCTTTACAGCTCACACGCACATCCGGCTGCATATTTTGCACAGATCGTCATTGTACTCTCATCATACATCATGCGCTCTGTCCTCTGGATCGGTGTATACTCCCTTACATCCTTTGCAATATGATCTTCGGCGACAACCGCATCAAATTCATATCCATCTAAAAATGTACCGACTTTACCAAAATAACTGCCGCCTCCGGCTGTCGCTAAATAAAACGCTTCCGCAAATGTCAGCGGCTTACTTTTCTCATCAATCAGACGCCAGTACATTTTTGATACCTGTACCGCTAATGTCAAAGCTTTTGCCATGGAAAGTGAAGATCCGCCCGCCACGTCGGAACCAAGTCCGACCGCAATACCTTCCTCTAAGAACTTTCGGACCGGTGCAATGCCGGAGGAAAGATTTAAGTTCGATTCCGGGCAGTGTGCCACATAGACACCGTGTTCTTTCAAAAGATCCATCTCATCCTCACTGTAAATACAGTGTGCCATGACTGCCGGGTGATCCTTATCTCCGAACATATCAAAAACAGCGTAGGCATCTGCATAATTTTTCGCTGCCGGGACAAGCTCTTTTACCCATGCGACTTCCGATGGGTTTTCCGACAGATGCGACTGCACGCGGAGTCCTGTCGTTTTCTGCAGTTTTGCAAGTTCTCTCATCAGCTCATCCGTACAGCTTGGAATAAAACGCGGTGTTAAGATCGGGTTTGTACGCTCATATTTTCCGGCTGTCTCCTCAATCCACTTTTTCGTATCTTCTGCCGCAGCAGACGCATCCGCCTCACAGAGATTCTCACCACCGTTACGGTCCATATTTACCTTGCCAACATAGCTTACGATCCCGCTCTTCTCCAAAAGATCCATCAAAGCAACGGTTGCCGCTCTGTGAAGTGTCGCAAAAATGCAGGCACGCGTTGTCAGACTGTGCTTTAAATCAGACACAAAACTTCCATATGCTCTTTTTGCATAGGAGATATCCACATATTTTGCCTCTTCCGGAAAAGTATGCACATTCAGCCAGTCTAAAAGTTCAAGATCCATGCCAAGTGCCCGGAACGTATACTGTGGTGCATGCACATGCAGATCCGTCATTCCCGGAAGGATGATCTTATCACCATAATCGGTCAGCGGCAGTGTTTCATACTGTTTCGGCAACTTTTCAAATGCGCCGCGGCAGATACCGTTTTCACATACAACATAACCACCCTCTATACTGCACAGTTCCTTGTTTTCTCCTGAATATACGATATTTCCCTTTAAAACAAAACTTTTCTTTTCCAATATGTTCTCTAATCCTTTTCTTATTGTCTTACCATAATTTTAAAATCTGAATTGCAGACTTCATTACCTTATACTTCACGTCTTCCAATTCTGACGCTGCACATTTTAACTCTTTGCGTATCTCAATATGCTGCGGGCAGTGTTTTTCGCATTTTCCGCAGCCGACACACTGGGATGCGCTTGCGGTGTCTTTCCGGAATGCCGTACACTGTAAATAATCTTTCCGTCCTGATTGTTTCCCTTCCGAATACATCGCATTATAACAACGGAATGTTCCCGGAATATCCACTCCCCTCGGACACGGCATACAATACCCACATCCGGTACAGCCGACTTTGACATGCTTTTTGATCTCTTCTTTCACCTGTTCGATCAGTGCTGCGTCTGATGCCGTCAGACAGCCCACATGGGACTCAGATGCCGTCTTTAGGTTCTGCTCCACCATTTCCATGGAATTCATCCCGGAGAGCACACAGGTTACTTCTGGCTGGTTATAGAGCCATTTTAAGGCAAGCTCCGCCGGTGTACGTCCTTCCTTGTCAGCGCGGAACAATTTTTTTGCTGACTCCGGTAAAAGATTTACCAGTCTGCCTCCGCGAAGAGGCTCCATGATGATGACCGGAAGTCCTTTTGCATTTGCATAGCGCAGTCCTTCCACGCCTGCCTGTGAGTATTCATCCATATAGTTGTACTGGATCTGGCAGAAATCCCAGTCGTAGGCATCCACGAGCTGTTTGAACATCTCGGTATTTCCATGATAGGAAAATCCGATATTTCTGATCTGACCGGACGATAATTTTTCCTCGATCCAGTCCTGCATGCCGATCTTTTTTAATTTTTCCCAGGTCGGTATATCGGTGAGCATATGCATCAGATAATAATCGATATAATCGGTTTTTAATCTGCGAAGTTCCTCCTGAAACATCTTTTCCGCACCTGCGACAGACTTGATCAGATAATGTGGCAGCTTTGTCGCCAGATAGATCTGCTCCCTGCAGTGGTTGCGGTCTAAGATCTCTCCGACTGCTGCCTCATTGCCTGCATAGACATAGGCAGTGTCAAAGTAATTAACACCTGCTTTGATCGCCGCCATCACCTCTTTTTCCGCCTTATCAAGATCGACACTGCTGCCGTTTTTAGTAAAACGCATACATCCATATCCTAAAACAGACAATTCATTTCCTTTTTTATCCCTGCGATACTGCATCCTTTAACTCCTCCAGTTCCGCTAACCATATTGAGGCACACGCATCGGACGGCATACGCAGATCCCCACGCGGAGATACCGCAACACTTCCGACTTTTGGTCCGTCCGGCAGGCAGGAACGTTTAAACTGCTGCGCAAAGAAACGGCGGTAAAATGTCTCCAGCCACTTAAAAATCGTTGCATCGTCATAAGTTCCGGCAAATGCCTGTTTTGCCAGACGGTAAACCTTTGCCGGTGCGTAGGAAAGACGCAGCATATGATACAGATAAAAATCGTGCAGCTCGTAAGGGCCGACTAAGTCCTCCGTTTTCTGTGAAATTTTTCCGTCTTCCGGCGGTAAAAGTTCCGGGGAGACAGGTGTGTCAAGCACATCAAGCAGCACCTGTTTTAACGTCTCATCCCCGCAGGTATCTGCATAATAGCGCACCAGATGGCGCACAAGCGTCTTTGGCACCGAGGCATTGACCGCATACATGGACATGTGATCCCCGTTGTAAGTTGCCCAGCCAAGTGCAAGTTCCGACAGATCTCCGGTTCCGATGACCATTCCGCCGGACTTATTTGCAATATCCATCAAAATCTGCGTGCGCTCTCTCGCCTGTCCGTTCTCGTAGGTCACGTCATGCATCGACGGATCCTGTCCGATATCCCGGAAATGAATGTTGACGGCATCTTTGATATCCACCTCGATAAAATCAGCTCCCAGACAGCGGATCAATGATACTGCATTATCGTAAGTGCGGTCTGTCGTACCAAATCCCGGCATGGTCACTGCCTTGATATTACTGTGATCCATTCCGAGCGCATCAAAAGCACGCACGGTGACAAGAAGTGCCAGCGTGGAATCGAGTCCGCCGGAAATTCCGATCACTGCAGACTTACAGTGTGTATGCTCTAAGCGTTTTTTCAGTCCCATCGACTGGATCGATAAGATCTCCTCGCAGCGCAGTGTACGGTCGCGCTCTCCGGACGGCACAAACGGCATCGGATCAATATAACGTGTCAGCTTTGTCTCTTCCATCTGTAAGGAAAATACATTTTCACGATATACCGGCTCTGTGACCGTCTCAAATGTTGTCATTCTGCGGCGCTCGGACGCAAGACGGGACACATCGATCTCGGTGGATATCGTCTGTGCGTCAAAAAGTTCTGACTCCGCTAACAAACGTCCATTTTCTGCGATCAGGTTATGCCCGGAATAGACCACATCCTGTGTGGACTCGCCGTCCCCTGCACTCGCATAGATATAGCCGCAGAGCAGTCTTGCCGACTGTCCTTTTACCAGTTCCCTGCGGTAAGCCGGTTTTCCGGTCGTCTCGTCCGATGCGGAAAGATTTACGATCAGCGTTGCTCCGTGCATGGCATGTCCGATGCTCGGCGGATTCATCGTCCAGAGATCCTCACAGAGTTCTGCTGCGATCACAAGTTCCGGCAGCTCCAGACAGGTAAATAACTGTCTCGTTCCCATCGGCACCGTCAATTCTTCGGTCAGCCGTACATCGGCCACTTCTTCCATACCTCTCGTAAAATGGCGCGCTTCATAAAATTCATTATAATTCGGAAGGTAGGTTTTCGGTACGATACCAAGAATTTTTCCACGATTTAATGCCGCTGCCACGTTATATAATTTTCCTTTGTATGCAAGTGGAAGTCCGACAAATACGATTGCGTCCACATCTGTAGTAAATGCCGCGATATGCAATAATTCTTCTTTCGCCTCCCGAAGCAGCTTTTCCTGTAAAAACAGATCCCCACAGGTATACCCTGTGATACACAGTTCCGGCAGAACGATCACTTTTGCTCCCGCCTCTGCCGCCTCTTTAACAGACTGGCAGATCACTTTTGCATTATATCCTGTGTCGGCAACCCTGATCTTTGGTGTTACCGCTGCAACTTTCACAAATCCCTGTCTCATTCTTTCCTCTTTTCCGGTTACGTTTTTACCCCTGCTTACCGCAACCACATTGCCTTGCCTTTTGCTTACTGTCCGCTTGTACTGTTTTTACGGAACAGCAGCACTTTTTTATTTTGCAGAACGCATTTCCTTTAATTCGTCCACATCAAAATGGTATGCCTTGTTACAGAACTGGCATTTTACCTCGATTGCCTCTCCGTCATTGATGATCGAATCTAAATCTTTTTTGCTCAGCGTAGAAATTGCACGTGAAACTCTCTCCTTTGAACAGTCACACTCAAATGCAGCCGGGATCTTATCTGAGATCTCAAGACCGAAATCTCCTAAGATTTCCTCTAAAATCTGCTCCGGTGTCATACCCTGCTCTAACATTTCCGTTACAGATGCGATCTCCCTGATCTTATTTTCCAGTTTTTCAATGACCTCATCACTGGTAAACGGCATCAGCTGGATGATAAAACCCCCCGCCTGGCGCACCGATAAGTCTTTGTCCACTAAAACCCCAAGCCCTACTGCGGACGGGATCTGTTCAGATGTTGCAAAATAATAGGTCAGATCCTCAGCGATCTCTCCGGTCTGCAGTGCGATCTGTCCCACATACGGTTCTTTTAACCCCATGTCTTTGATGACACTCATCACGCCAAGTCCAAGCGCTCCGCCCACATCTAATTTGCCCTGTGCATTTAACGGCAGTTCCACCTGGGATTCCATAGGAAATCCCTTGACATGGCCATGGGAATCCGCTGTCACGGTAAGTCCTTTTGCCGGACCGCCGCACTGGATCTGGATCGTCAAAAGATCATTATCCCCTTTCATCATTGTTCCCATCATTGCCGCACCGCTCAAAAGACGTCCCAACGCTGCCGTGATGACCGGTCTTGTGTCGTGGGCTCTTCTTGCCTCCTCAACCATTTCCTTTGATGTGATGGCAAATGCACGAATCTGGCTGTCCGCCGCTGTTGCTCTTACAATATAATCACTCATATTTTATCCTCCATTTCGTACTGTACTCATAAATTTCTGATGACTCCAATGATGTTGGGAGCAAATAGTGCATTCAGGTTTCCTGATTGCTCCTCGCGATCACATAAATGCGCTCGCTGTCCTCTTTTACCGGCTCTCTCGTAAATGCGTCATATGCTGCGACGAATTCAAGTCCCGCCTGTTCTAAAAGGTGTTTTACGGTTTCTAATTCGTAGGCACGCTGGTAGTGCGTCTCCTCAAATCTGCGGTAAAGTCCTTCTTCCTCCCGGATAAAAAGCGTCAGATCATATTCATTGATCTGTTCTTCCTCATCGAAATAGTTATCCCAGATGAAGCTTCCCTCCTCGCGGTTCTCAGCGATTGTCGTCTCGCCTAAGAGTTCTCTGTATTTATATACTGTGTTCAGATCGAAGATAAAAATACCATCCGGATCTAAATATTCGTTGACACGGTAAAACAGGGACAAAAGATCTGTCTCTTCCAGCAGATAGTTCATCGAATCACAGATGCTCACGACTGCACGCACGCTTCCGTACAGTTCAAGTTCTCTCATATCCTGTAACAGATATAAGATCTCATCCTCCGGCATCTCCTGATATCCGGTCTCCGCCGCGATCTCCAACATTTCCGGTGAATTATCCACACCGATCATATCGTAGCCCGCTTTTTTCAACAATCTTGTAATCTTTCCCGTTCCACAGCCTAAATCAAGTACTGTTCCGTCACAGATCCCATATTCTTTCAGAAGTCCTATAATATACCTGCTCCACTCTTCATAGGGAACATTATCCATGAACAGATCATATACCTGCGCAAAACTTGTATATGCTTCCAAATTATAATCTCCTTTTATCGCTGTTACTGGCAAGTACCATCTTATCACAGGTTTTAGTTGAAATAAAGCAAAAAAGAATCTATACTATTAGCAGTATGTCATTTTTTATTTGAGAAAAGGATTTTGATATGCCCGAAAATTACGATCACTACATCAGCAAAAATATCAAGGCATTTTATAAACGCAGACTTGCAGCTCCGATCATTTACCTGATCGTGCTCATTCTTGCATGGCACTTTTTTTCGCTGTCCGCTGTATTTTCTCCGGACATTTTGCCCGACGACACCTCGTTAGAGACCGCTTTCCGGGGTGGTAAACAGTATATAAACACCACACTTTCCGATTTAAAATTTACCGGATATACCCAGTCCATCTTCGGTCACACCAACGGTTATTATTATTACACTATGCGTGACGAGGAATGTATCATCGTATTGTTATCGCCAAATACCAGTGAGGAGGGTCTGCCTTCCATCGAAGAAGTCACCATCAAAGGAAAGATTTCAAAGGGAAATGAAAATTTCGACACCCTGCTTTCCAATCTGTCCACCGATTTAAACTGGACGGAAAACGGTATCCGCAACAAGGTTTCTTCCTACTATATCAGCGAACCGGGATTTAACCACGTTGGAAACTGGATCCTGTTTGCAGCAATTTTCATTACCGGAATTTACGCATTGCTCTGCATCGTGCTCTCTGTCATATACATGTTTTTCCCGGTGCTCTCCCCTGCATGCCAGGATCTTGCACTGTTTGGTAATCCGAAAAAGATGTTGGAGCAGGCGGAGGAAGAACTCGCCACACTGCCGCAGCTCGCAACGGAAGATATGTTTATCACGGAACATTTTTTCATTGAAACTTCCGTCTACGGCAATGCGATCGTACCGATCGATGAGATCATATGGATCTACAAATACTCCACGCTGCACAAGTTTTTCTGGTACCATTTCAGTATCTCCTACACACTGCATATCAGTGCCAACAAGCATCTGTATATCCAGTGCCCGAAGAATATTAAATCCGACATCGACGGTATCATCGATTACCTCTCGGAGGCAAACCATGATATTCTTGTAGGATTTAACGAGAAAAACCGCTTGAAAGTACAGGAAATTCAGGGAACACCGATGCATTTTGAAAAGTTTATCGCTTTCTTAAATAAGCGCGTATAATAAATTCCATAAATTTTTTCCAAAAAGAAGGAGACAGGTGAAAATTATCACCTGCCTCTTTCTCTATGGAAAACTATTTTCACAAACCTGTTTTTTATTATCTGCCGTTATGACAGCCGGCATGCTTACCTGCATGACGTACTGATCGACTCAATCGCCACCGCTCCACCGCGCACAACCTCGATCCTGCGGAATTTAGATTTTAACAGGGCGATCAGCTCGTTGTTTCTTCGTTCCGTCAGCTTGCACTCTAAGAGTACACTGTCATTGCCGATATCTGCCACCTGCACATTAAACACCTGTGCGATCTGGAATACTTCAAGTTTTCCAGCCTCATCGACATCTAACACTTTCGCAAATAAAATCTCTTTCATGTGAATCGGCACATCCGTGAGGTCAATGACCTTAATAACCTCAACCATGCTGTTCAACTGTTTTTTGATCTGCTCAAATGTGATATCGTCACTGGTCACACAGATCGTCATTCTTGAAACCGTCTCATCCTCTGTCGTACCAACCGTAAGACTCTGGAGATTGTAAGATTTTCCGGAAAAAAGACCGGATACTTTTGCTAAAACACCTACCTGGTTTTCCACATATAATGCAATCCATCTATTTTTCATATCCGTATCCTCTCCTATTTCAAAATCATCTCGCTCATTGGATTTCCGCTCTTTACCATAGGAAGTACGATCTCATCTGTGGAAATCATAAATTCAATGATGGTCGGGGCATCTGTGTAGGTACGCGCCTCATCAAGTGCCGCCTGGATGTCCTCCTCTTTTTCCACACGGATCCCGTGTGCGCCGTAGCTCTTTGCCAATGCGATAAAATCCGGTGTGTACGGCGGACAGGATGCATTCGGTCCCTTGCAGTTCGCCGGACAGGTTCTCCTTCTGCGCAGGCAGGTTGCCTCATAACGTTTTCCATAAAATAACTGCTGCATCTGACGCACCATGCCAAGGTAATAGTTGTTGAACAGGCAGATGATCACCGGCGCTTCCTGCACGACTGCCGTTGCCATCTCCTGAATATTCATCTGAAAACCGCCATCTCCCGTAAAACATACAACTTCCTTATCCCGGTTGCCGATCTTTGCCCCGATCGCCGCCGGAAATCCAAATCCCATCGTGCCAAGTCCGCCGGATGTGATCAGCTGATGCCAGGAATCCAACTCCAGGTACTGTGTTGCCCACATCTGATGCTGTCCTACGTCCGTCACATAGACAGCCTCTCTAAAGGTACGGTTTACATGCTCAAATACCATCTGCGGTGTCATGCCACAGTCCCTGCGCATCTCAAGCGGATTTTTCTTATCCCACTCTGCGATTTCCTTCTGCCACTGCTCGGTATCTTTCGATTCCGCCCATTCAAGCAGCTTTTCTAATGCCAGATTCGCATCCGATACAACCGGAACATCCACAACGACATTTCTGGAGATTGATGCCGTATCCACATCGATATGTACGATCTTCGCCTTCGGTGCAAATTCATTCAGATCTCCTGTAATACGGTCGTTAAATCTTGTTCCGATAGAAAAAAGCACATCACATTTGCTGACTGCCATATTTGCTGCGTATTTTCCATGCATACCGCTGTTTCCTACATAGAGCGGATGACTCGTCGGGATCGCACCTTTCCCCATGATCGTTGTGACCACCGGGATCTGCATCTTCTCCGCCAATGCGAGCAGTTTGTCATTCGCATGTGCGATATTGATACCTCCTCCGGCAAGGATCAGCGGTTTCTTTGCGGTGCGGAGCAGTTTATACGCTTTTTTCAACTGTCCGATATGTACCGACTCATTCGGCTTATAACCGCGGATCTGGATGTTCGACGGATACTCCGCCGGTCCTGCTGCCGTCTGGATATCCTTCGGAATATCGATCAGTACCGGTCCCGGCTTGCCGGTGGATGCGATATAAAATGCCATCTTGATGATACGTCCCAAATCTTCCCGTCTGCGCACGGTCACACCGTATTTTGTGACACTTCTTGTCATTCCGACAATATCTACTTCCTGGAATGCATCATTTCCTATTAAAGACAGTGGAACCTGTCCCGTAAAGCATACCAGTGGAATACTGTCATAATGCGCATCCGCAAGACCTGTAATGATATTGGTCGCACCCGGCCCACTCGTCACTAAGCACACGCCGACTTTTCCGGTAGATTTCGCGTATCCTTCCGCCGCATGGATCAGTCCCTGTTCATGTCTTGGCAGGACGACGTCAATACTATCCTGTTTATATAATTCATCGAAAAGATCCGTCACAGTACCGCCCGGATAACCGAAAATGGTATCCACGCCCTCTTCCTGCAGCGCTTTTACAAATAATTTTCTGCCTGTTATATCCATATCGTCCTCCCAAAAACCAAGGTATTTTTTCTTTCAAAAAACTATATCCCATCTCACTGGGAAATGCAATGATTTTATTTATCCAATCAACCCGACTGATTTTAAGATAAAGATCCATCCGGTCAGCGTAAATGCCGCTAATAACGTTGTCGTCACGATCACACTCGCCGTCAGCACACCGTCGTTGTTCATGCTCTTTGCCATGATATAACAGCTCGGCGTTGTCGGGGATGCAAGCATGATCAGAATTGCGATCATTTTCTCCCCACCAAATCCCATCCAGACTGCGACCGGAAGGAAAATGAGCGGCTGGATCACTAACTTGATCAGAGATGCCGCGATCGTCGGCTTGATCTTCGCAAGTGCCTTTCTGCCCTCAAATCCGGCTCCGATCGTGATCAGTGCAAGCGGTGTAGCCATCTGCGCCACACTGTTGACCGTCTTATTGATAATCGTTGGAAATTCGATTCCTAAAAGTCCGACGATCAATCCTGCTAAAATGCCAAGAATGATCGGGTTTTTGGCGATTCCGATACATGCCTCTTTGATTTTTTGTTTTCCATCCCCCCCGCTTGCATTTTCTCCCTCAAAGGTCAGCACGATCACGGAAAAAATATTATAAAGCGGCACCGCACTGACGATCATAAGCGGCCCCATCGCCGAGGTTCCATAGATATTCTGGATAAAGGCAAGTCCCATCACCGCCGCACTACTGCGGAACGATGCCTGCACAAAAGCTCCCCGCATAGTCTGATCCTTTAAAAACAGCTTCACGCCACCCCAGATCAGCCAGAAACACGCGGTACTGACAAGCGCACAAAACAATACATATTTTAAATCGAATACTGCCCTGATATCCACGCCCGCAATATCACGGAACAGCATAAACGGCAGTGTTACCTTAAAATTAAAACGGTTTGCCACCGTGACAAAATTGTCGTTTAACATACCGATCTGTTTTAAAAAATAACCGATGACCATCACTAAAAAAATCGGAAACGTCACATTGATACTGTAAATAAAATTTTCCATCTTTGCTGCACTGCTTTCTGTTTACGTTTACTTATTTTCTGACTCTCTCATACCGGTAAAAATAATACTCAAGATCAAAATACGTCTGTTCCTCACTGTCTGCCGTTATCTCCCATGCCGGATCTGCATCCAGATCCGGGAAATGTGCATCCGCATCGTATGCAAAATCGATTTTTGTGACATGCGCCACATCACATTCATCGATGAGCTGGCGATAAACAGATTCCCCGCCGATCACATAAATATCTTCGCTTTTATACTTTTCTAACTCTTCATGTAATTCTTCCATATCATGCACGATCAGCGCTCCCGGAACCCGGAACTTTTTATCATGTGTCAGCACAATATTCGTCCGTCCCATTAAAGGCAGTCCATTTGGAAATGTCTCCAATGTCTTTCGTCCCATCACAACCACTTTGCCCATCGTCGTCTCACGGAAAAACTTCTGATCTGCCGGAATCCGCACCAGCAATTCATTTTTATTACCGATCGCCCAGTTTTCATCTGCCGCTACAATTAAATTCATAAAAATCCTCATTTCTGAGCAACTTATTGCGAAGAGGCGACGAGAATCTTAAATTCTCGGAGGCATGTTTTTTTATGCCTTGCCATCAAAGCTATTTGTTTTTGCTCAGAAACAAATAGCCGTGTGAAAGATCTTTTTTTCACACGATTCTCCATCCTGATCACTGCACTGCTTTTCAAGCATCATGCTCTTATCCCGCGCACAGTTTCTTCTCTCTCAAACTCTCATTTTACCCAATTTCCACGAAAATGACAAGGTGTATTTCTATTGCTTTTTCTAACAGAATGGGGTATATTATCATTATGTTTATTTGATTTTTATCCATGCTGGGCATGTGAATAATAAAACGGAGGATGATTATGAGTCAGGCAAAAGTTGACCGCTATAAAGAAGAGAAAGCAAACCGCAAAAAGATTCTTGCAAAAGAAAAAAGAAAACGTATCGCAGGCACCATCTGTGGATGGTTAATTGCATTACTTATCGTCGGATGGGCAGGCTACTCCGGTTATAACGCTTACGAAAAGAGCAGACCGATCAAAACGATCTATGCCGATCTTGATGCTATCAATAATTACATGGATACGCTCAACACAGAAGAATAACTTTTTTACACAAAAAGGTTCCGGTACATCCGGAACCTTTTTTGATTCTTGACAACACACAGTTCTCAAACCTCTCATTCTTTGATTTTAAACTGTGTTAATCTGCCTCTCCCTCTGCGATCTCCGCTTTCGCAAGCGCATTTTCAATCGCATTTAAAAGTACAATCGATGTATACTGATTATCCGTACGATATGTAATCCCTTCCGTCGACTGCTGTTTTATCACCTGTTCACTGACATTTTCCAATGCCGGCTCCATAAGCGGATACATTGTCGACACTGTTTCATCCAGACTGACCAGGGAAATGGATTGTATACGGTTTTCATCTACAATGACCTGTACATCGGCTGACTGGCTGCCCATCATTACCGACGAAGTGTATACGCCTGCCGTATACTGCATCGTTGGCTCTGCATCGCCCTTCTGTTTTTTTGGTAAAAACATGAAAAGCAGCAATATGACCAGTACGATCCCAAGTCCGACAAATATCGCTGTATAGATAACCTCCTTCATATGAAGGACCACGATCCTCGTCTTTGCGCTCACCCTGTACCTCCATGGTATCGATTGTTATATTGTATGAGTGCAAAGCATATTACATGCACGCTTCTTTTAAACATTCTTCATATTCTTTTACCGGCAGTGGACGCGAAAAATAGTATCCCTGAATATCATCACAGTCCAGATTGCACAAAAACATCAGCTGCTCTACCGTCTCAACACCCTCTGCCGTAATTTCCATGCCAAAACTCTGTGCCAGCTTTGTAATTGAGTTTAACAATTTCTCTCCGTTATCGTCCCCTATGTAATCGACAAGACTTTTATCCAGCTTGATCGTATCGAAATGCATACGGTTTAAAGTTGCAAGGGATGAATATCCACTTCCGAAATCGTCCAGAAGTATCTTAAATCCTGCCGTGTGAAACTGCTCTAACAGATTAAATATTTCATTATTATCAATCGTTGCACTTTCTGTAATTTCCAGCTGAATGTATTTCGAATCAAGGTCAAACGACCGGATAATACTTTCATATTTTTCAACGACGCTTGAATAATAGAGGCTGACACGCGAAATGTTTACCGAAACAGGAAGCATCTTCTGTCCCTGTTTCTGCCACTCTTTCTGCTGCCTGCACACAGCTCGGAATACATACTCATCGAGCCGGATGATATTTCCATTCCGTTCAAACAATGGAATAAACTTAAGCGGCGGAATCAGTGCTCCATCCGCCCTGCGCCATCGCACAAGAGCCTCCGCTCCCACAAGCTTTCTCGAATGTGCACTGTATTTTGGCTGATACCAGATTTCAAACTCTTCGTTTTCAAGCGCTGTTTCAAAATGTTCTTCTAATTCACGGTTTTCCTGAATACTCTCATGGTTCAGCTCATCATAAAATATATAATGCCTGTCACGCCTTCCTTTGATCTGATGCTTTGCCTGCACTGCATTTCCGTATAAAGGATCGATCTCATCTAATACGATCGTATGAAAAATTCCAAACACCGGGAAAAGATTTGGTATTTCCAGACGTTCCGGTATCTCTTCTATCTTTCTTATTACATGTTCCAGTCTTTGTTTGATGTTTTCCTGATTTTCATCCATCCAGAACAATATAAACCGGTCGGCATTGACATGCGCTGCCAGTTCATTTTCTCCCGTTTCGGTTTCAAAAATCTCCCATATGACACGCAGCACCTCATCACCTTTTTTGACTCCACAGGTGCTGTTGATCAGCTTAAAATCTGTCACATCCATAGCAATCAGCCATCCTACACCATCTTTTTTGCTTTTTGCCTTTTTCTTAAAAGCTGCAAAATTATCTCCTAATGTGACAGGATCCTGATATGCAAGCGACATAAGTTCTTTTTTACTTTGGCGCCAGGAGTAAATATATACCCCGACGCTGACCGATATGACAACCAGAATGATCACCATCAGACTGTTGATCGCATCCATGACCACCTGCATACGGCTTGTTAAAACGCTATCCTCTACTGCAGTGACCACATACCATGGTTCACCGCTCTCTTCTATTTTAAGTGGCATATAGTAATAAAGTGAGACTTCTTTCCGTTTTGGATCCAATCCATAGCCACTTTTTCCCTCTTTCATGTTACTGAGCATCAGGTCTCCGGCATAATCATCTCTTTCATCCTCAGAAACATCCGTATTAAAAATATTTCTCCCGATTCCCCATTCTTTACTGTTTCCGGAAGTTGCAACAATCGTACCGTCTATTTTTATGATGTAATTAAAAGCCTGTCCTTCAAATATCTCATTCTTCAGGCACCCCTCAAGCATTTCATCTTTGCAGGTTGCAAATAAAACTCCTTTTACCGTTTTCCGTTCTTTTTCATATACCGGCACACTGAATACATTTATGGTTTCATGTGAAGTATCAATCCTGTCTTCAAATGCATCCGTCAAAAAGTTTTTTCCCCGCATCGACTGTTGAAAAAAATCTCTGTCAGACATATTTAGCCGATAGCCATCCGTCGTTTCTGCTGTACCATCTGCCGCAATATATCCTATCCGTTTAAACTGATACGTCTCTACAAATCCCTGTAATTTATTAACGATAATTTTTTCGTCCCCGCCTGACTCTCTCGCAAGACCAGAAAGCAGTCTAAAACGCGTGCTTACTTCTTTCTCTACCAATATTACATTCTGTTCTGCCATCCCCTCAATGCTGCTCATCAACTGCTGCTGTAAACTGCTCCGTATCTGCCCAAAACATCCAAATAATGCTATTCCTAAAATTAACAATATTGCACATAAAACTGCTACAGTACGAATCCAATGTCATTTAGATAAGGATTATACAAAGAACAGTGTATATAGAAATATGTACCCTGTTCTTTTTTTGTAAAATTATGTTAAGCACTTGACATGATAATCAAAATGTGCGGTCGCTCTAACTATCTTTTTTAAGATAGTTAGAGCGACCCTTGTAATTAAGAAAATATCTTGATTGCAAGGAGAATTACACGATGAATTATTCTACAGAGATAAAACAAAAATTACTATCAATTATTACAAAAATGGATTCTTACTATTGGCTATTTACAAAGCATCCAAAAACGGACTTTTCCCGTAAAAAGAAATGGTCATTTGAAGAGGTTATGAAGTTCATGCTTACAATGGAAGGCAAAGCATTAAGAGATGAGCTGTTGGAATATTTTGAATTTGATAATACTACACCATCAAATTCTTCATTCAATCAGCGTAGAGCACAGATATTGCCTGAAGCATTTGAATTTTTATTCCAAGAATTTACAAAGTCTTTTACGGATAATGTTACATATAATGGTCTTAGACTGATTGCATGTGATGGCTCGGATTTGTGCATTGCACACAATCCCCAAGATGAAACAACCTATTTTCAAACTCTTCCTGACAGAAAAGGGTACAACCTATTGCATTTAAATGCTTTTTATGATTTATGCAGCCGCCAATACACAGATGCAATTATCCAGCCTTCACGCTTGGCGAATGAAAGACGTGCAATGTGTGAAATGATTGACCGATACAATGATACATCAGCTATTTTTATCGCAGACAGGGGTTATGAGAATTATAATATATTTGCCCATGTGGAACACAAAGGAATGTATTATTTAATTCGTGTCAAAGATATAACAAGTAATGGTATAACTTCAAAACTTACAATGCTTCCAGAGAGTGGGGAATTTGATGAATGGGTTAATGTTACGCTTACTAAAAAGCAGACAAATGAAGTAAAAGCAAATCCCAAAAAATACAGAGTTATTGATAAGAAAACGCCTTTTGATTATCTTGATCTGCATTTTAATAATTTTTACGAAATGAAAATGAGAGTGATACGTTTTCCAATACCTCAAGGTTCTTATGAATGCATTATTACAAATCTGCCACAAGATAAATTTAATTCTGATGAAATCAAACGGTTATATGCAAAACGTTGGGGAATAGAAACCTCTTTTCGAGAATTGAAATATGCCTTAGGACTAACACGTTTTCATTCAAAGAAACCAGAATATATTATGCAGGAAATATGGTCAAGAATGACTCTGTATAATTTCTGTGAAATTATAGCAACTAATGTTGTTATAAATGAGAAAAAAGGCTGTAAACATACATATCAGCTCAACTATACCCGAGCAATTCGGATTTGCTGTTACTTTCTATCGATTAAAAAAGAAAAAGCTCCACCCGATGTAGAATATCTAATCGGACATGAGCTTCTTCCTATACGTCCTGGGAAAACAGACCCTCGCAAAGTCAAGCCCCAGTCGGCGATAAGCTTTCTATATAGAGCAGCTTAAACAAATATTAGTATATACCATTTTTAAGGCAGATGAAAGCATCTGTCTGTTTGTTGTGCAAATTTATTATGTTAAAAGTGTTATAAGATAGAAATACAGCAGATAAACAAAATGTTTATCCGCTGTATAAGAATTTCTGACTATAAAGCAATCCTTATCTAAATGACATTGTGTCATATACAGGATCCTTTTTCATACATCGCTATCCGGAAATATTATCCTTTCACCGCACCCACGATTCCATTTGCAAAACTCTTCTGCAGCACAAGGAACAAAATTCCAGTCGGCAAAGAACAGATCAGCACACCAAGCATCAGTACGCCGTAGTCAATACTGTAACCCACGGAAAGATTTGCCACTAACATCGGCATCGTCTGTGATGTATCTGACATCATGATAACTTTCGGCCAAAGGTAATTGTTCCATGCATTCATGAAAGTTACGGTAAGTGCTGCAGCATAGGTGGATTTCATAGTCGGCATAAAAATGGTAAGGAAGATTTTAAATTCACTTAAGCCATCAATTCTTGCCGCCTCAATGATTTCCATCGGAAATGATCTCGCACTCTGCCGGAACAACATGATCAAAAACGGCGTGGAAATCGTCGGCAGGACATATGCGATCCAGGTACTTGATAAGCCCATACCGGAAAACAGCTTAAATAACGGGATTAAAGTTGCTGCAAACGGAACCATCATCGCAAGAAGTAAAATATTCATCAGTGTATCTTTTGCCTTATCGTGGTAAATCTCAAATCCATATCCTGCGATCGAGCAGATAAATAAAGATAATACACTAAGAATCGTTGAATAAAACAGTGAATTACAAAACGCTCTTGATACATTCTGCATTTCAGTCAGTTTCATCAGGTTCTGGATAAAATTTGTTCCAAGACTCAGTTTTCCACCAAGAACGTCTGTACTGTTGTTTGTTGCAGCCGCGATCATCCAGTAAAGTGGAAATACGGATATAAACGAAGCTATGATCAATATGATATGTGTACCTGCATTTTTAAATTTTCCTTTCATCGCTTGTCACCTACTTTCATCTGAACAAAGGATAATATTGCTACCATAATAAAGATCACATACGACATTGCCGCTGCGTATCCGAATTGTGGATTATATTCAAAACTTGCTTTATATATGTAATGGGACATGGTCAGTGTTGAGTTTGCAGGACCGCCGCCTGTTAAATTGACAGACTCATCAAATAACTGTAATGTACCATTGATCGACATAATTGTTGTAAGTAAAATCGTTGGTCGAAGAAGCGGAATCGTAATCTTTCTGAAAATTGCAAATGGACTTGCTCCGTCAATTTTCGCCGCTTCATATAATGAATCATCGATATTCTGCAGACCGGCTAAATAAAATACCATATTGTATCCTGTCCAGCGCCAGATCAGTGCAAGAATAATGATCGCTTTTGCTGTATGTACATCGCCAAGCCAGTTGATGCGCTCACCGATCAGCCCTAATTTCAGTAAAACCGTGTTGATATAACCATCATAGGCAAATAATGTTTTAAAAATGATCGAATAAGATACCAGTGCTGTACAGCATGGCAGGAAAATCATTGTCCGGTAAATTCCTTTTCCCCGCAGATCCTTTTTATTTAAAAGACATGCCAGAAAAATTGCAAGAATCAGCATTACCGGCACCTGAATAATCAGATAAAAGAAATTGTTTGTAATTGCAGTACGGAACACGCCGTCTTTTAACAATCGCGCATAATTGCTAAGACCGCCCCATGTCTGATTGTTGCCAATTCCTGTTTTAAATGACAAAATAAACGCCTGGATCATTGGATAAAAATTCATTGCAAATATCAGCAATGTCGCCGGCAGCAGGAAAGCCCATCCCGTAACACTTTGTTTTTTATATAAACTGACTCTTTTTTTCGCTTTCATATTATTCCCCATTTCTGCGCTGCTCTTCAGCGCATCTCAAGTTTATGCGTCAGCACAAATCTTGCGTGTGAAAAATATATTTTTCACACTGATCCCCATTCCTGAACTATTTGTTTTGACAGAGAAAGCTGCCACATAAGATATCCTTTTGCGGCAGCTTTCCCTTTTGCCCGCCAGGTGCGCAGTTTATTATTTTTCAAAAAGTATAAATACAGGGAGGATTGATCTATACTTTTTTACTGTCCAATGTTAAACTCGATCGTTGCTTGTGCCTCTTCGATCGCACTGTCAAGATCACTTGAACCATTCAATACGTTTGTCAAAGCTGTTCCAAGAGCTTCTTTTTCCTCAGACCAGTAAATACCTTTGTTGATTGTAGGAATATTGCTTCCGTAAGATACGATCTTAGAGTAAATTGCCTCTCCGCCAAAGTAATCAGAAACCTGATTGTAAGCATCACTGTCTGCTGCCGGAAGATAGGTTGCGATCGCACCTAACTGCGAAAGAATGTTATCGTAAAATTCGGTGCTTCCTGCCCATGTTGTTTTAAAGAAATCTACTGCCAGATCATAATTTTTGCTGGAGGAAGAAATTGCCCATGTAGAACCACCCTGTGCAGAGTAATTTGTGGCACCCGGATAATCATTTAATTTTGGCATATTTGTAACAGCCCAGTTTCCTTCCTGTTCTGCCTGATCTGTGGACGTGATCGTTGCACAGATCCAGGAACCATTGATTGTTCCAACTACAGTACCATTGTTGATAGAGCCCTGATAACCGGACCAGTCTGTCTGTTCCTGCAAAATACCTGCATTAATCAGATCCATATATACATTCATGGCTTCTTTTAATCCATCATTATTGACAAGAGAAATCTTTCCTTCCTCATCAAATACAGAAATTCCTGCAGACTGTAAGATCATATTTAATAAATCAGGCTCGCCCTGCACATTGGTAAGCATTGGCATTCCTGTCTTATCGAGCACATCTTTTCCGATCTCAATGAATCTGTCCCATGTAATATCTGTCAGATCATCGATCGTATATCCTGCCTGATCTAAGTAATCTGTTCTGTAGCAGGCAATGACCGTATTGCTGTCATATGGAACACCATAATTTTTTCCATCCTTTACGGAATTGGCAACTTTTGCTTCTGCAAAGTCAGCAAACGCAATTCCGGAATCTGTCAGATCTGCAAACACATCCGGATAATTCTGAAGATATTTTGCAAATACCTGATCGTCCATTAAGAAAATATCAGGAAGCGCATCCAGCTCACCGCTCATTGCATAGGTTTGAACCAGTGTCTGGATATCGGAAGATACTGTCTCGACCACATTAATATTTACATCCGGATGATCTTTCTGATACAGTTTTCCGGCTTCCTTCATTGCATCTACGTTAAATGAATCCCAGCACCAGACAGTAAGTGTTCCCTCTTGTGAACCACCTTCTGCATTACCTGACGCATCATTTTTCTCTGTTCCTGCCACAGCCTGATCCCCTCCTGCTGTGTTTCCATTTGCTGCTGCACTGTCATTTGCAGATGAACTTCCGCATCCTGCCATTCCAAGCAGCATAGACGCTGCTAATACCATAGTCATTACTTTCTTTTTCATCCTGTAACCCTCCATATTAAACATTTTGATAAGCTTTTCTTTCTGGCTGCTTATCTTTGTTACAGGTAAATCATACCATCATAAGAGCCATTTTCTTTAGGACTATCTTTACCTTAATTTTTCATATTTTGGGATGTTATTTGATTCAGTAGGACTATTTTTAGAAATTTGCATTAATTTGTTTTTTGAAACATCCTGCCCGGAGGTTTTGTTATGTAATTGGGAATTTCAACAAATTTTCCAATTACATAACAAAAAACGGCGGTTCATTCACGAACCACCGCTGCTGCTTTTACCTGTATATTCGAAAGACAATCTGACAGATCATCCTGCGTCAGGGAATTATTAAACTCATCTTCCACGATCGCCTCTATCTCATATGTTTTACTTCCATAATTCACAGTTATAATATTCCCAGACAGATCTGTCAAAATCTTTGTAACCTGCTGACCTCCGAAAAACTCATCTTTTGCAAGATAATTTTCGTACCCTGACATGTCTTTTACCGCCGGAAGCAGACCAATTTCTCCGATCAGCTCATTCATAAAGTCAGAGTCTTTTTCAAACATTTCCACCAGAAAATCCACTGCTGCATCCGGATTTTTTGCATTTTTCAACACATACCATGCACTTCCACCGACATTTGATGCCGCCACCGTCTTTATCTCTCCATCATACACCGGGATTGGCACAACTCTCCAGAGACCGCTTTGTTCCTCCACACTTTTTATGCTTGAAACGATCCAGCCTCCACTGATCACACTTGCAACGCTTCCATTCTGAAAAGCAGAAATAAATTCATTCCAACCATTGACGCTCACTCCGACATTTCTTTTTAGTAATTGCTGATATGTGTGAAGTCCTGCTTTTAAATACTCATTATCCTCAATATCCGCATGATTGTTTTCATCCACATACCAGTGCCCGCCACTCTGCATGATGATACGAAGCAGTGGCGAATCTGTCGGATCTAATGTCAGCATCGGGATTCCGAGCTTTTGATAGACATCCTCTCCGATCTCTATGTATCGTTCCCAGGTAAGATCCTGCATATCTACCTCGGTATAACCCGCCTGCTCTAAAATATCGAGCCTGTAAAAAAGTGCTGCTGTTCCGCTGTCAAATGGGATTCCATAAAATCTGTCTCCCTTGGAACAGAGCTTACTTTTATAATCCGTATATCTGTCATAATCAACTTTGTCTGTAAGATCTACAAACTCATCCTCGTATTGTGATAGCACATCCTGGATATCATAATCTTCGATCATGATCACATCGGGGAGTTCCTGATACATCTTGGATGCGATCAGGTTTTTGGTATCTGCTAAGATTTCTTCTCTCTCTTTTGTCTCTACTATGATCTGAATATCTTTATGTGTTTTTTTATATTCTTTCGCCGCAAGTTTTGCAGCTTTTACATTAAAAGTATCATCCCATGTCCAGATTACGATCCTGTCTGTTTCCTTTTCTGCGCTCACGCTCTGCCGTTGTCCGCAGCCACATAACATAGCTAAAATCAAGCCCATTATAATGCCAAATCCTGCTCTTTTCATTTTTCATCCGTCCCCGTCTTATAACTCACCGGTAAAACGATCACCACCGTCGTTCCCTTTTGTTCTTCACTGAAAATATTGATCCCATAGTCGTCTCCATATAGAAGTTTTAACCGTTCCTGCACATTGTGGACTCCGATTCCGGAATAATGCTCTTTTCCGGTTGGTTCATTCATAATTTTTAAAACTTTTTCCTTCGTCATTCCGACACCATCATCAATGATCTGGATCTCTAATTTTTCCTCTTTCTGTTTTACCACGATCTGAATCGTTCCGCATCTGCCTTCCGGATACGCGTGGAAAAATGTATTTTCAATGAAAGGCTGTAAGATCATTTTCGGCAGAAGATATTCCTCACATACTCTCGAAACATAATATTCTACCTGTATACTGTCCCCATATCTCGTCTGGTTGATCAGGATATAATTCTGGATATTGATCATTTCCTGTCTCACCGGAATAAATTCATCCGAGTTACTGATCGTATTACGCAAAAGACTGATAAACGCATCGATCGTCCGTACCGTTTTTGCTGTATCATTCTGATATACCAGCCATTTGATGCTTGCAAGCGTATTATAAATATAATGCGGATTGATCTGCATCTGCAATGCACTGATCTCCGCCTGTCTCTGCTTTTTCTGCGTCTGCACCAGTTCATCCACATAATGTTTCAGATCATCTAACATATAATTATAGGTGGAAGCTAACTCCTGCACTTCCGTAGTTCCCTCCACTGTCATATATTCTGAAAAATTCCCTTCCCGGATCGCAGACATTTTTCCGATCAGCTTTGCTAACGGCCGCATGGTCTTATGCGTATAAAACAGACATGCCATCAGAATAAAGATTCCTATTGCACTGCAGCTTGCGATCAGAAACGGCATATTATAAAGATCCTGCAACGCCACATCATTATCGATCAGCGCATAAATCGCACACTTCTGATATGGCAGTATCCGTTTCATCAAAGTATACACGGTACTGTCCTGCTTTAATTCCATACGCAGTTCATCCGCATTTTTAATTTTTTCAAACCATTCTTCCTGTAAATGAGTCCCTGTGATGCCCGGTCTGTCGCTGCATAGAACGATTTCATGGTCATCCACAAGATAAAAGGACGTTGTATCTGATACAAAATAATTGTAATACTGCTTTAACTCCTCCATCGTAAGCGTCACAAAAGCAATCGCATAAACTTCCCTGCTTTCATGATAATACAGGGCTTTTGAAATGATCAGTGTATCAGCATTTCTCGATGTGGTCGTATAAGCCTGACCAGTGTAAGTATAATGGATGACATCCGGATCACTTAATGCTTTTTTGGCCGGTTCTGATTGTAAGATTTCCTGATCTGTAACGCAGATATTTTCCGTTCGCGACAGATAATGTTTACCATTATATCCAACAACAAGAATGTTCAGCCGCTCCATATCTGCAGATTTACTCTTCTCTAAATCCTGCTCCATCTGATAAACATTCTGAAATGTCTGCGTATTATCGAGTTCCGGCGTTTCATTAAAATAAAGCCGGAATGCCCAGCTTGAATCTATCGCATCAAAAACATTCTGGATATGATCATGAAAATCATTAAATTCTTTTTCGATCTGTTCAAAAACCTTTTCCTGGGAATCCCCGTAATTTTTTGTAAAAACCTGCCTCGACATAACAAGCACTACAAAACTGACGGTAACGGCGATCAGGCTGATCCCAAGCATTACGATCAGTGTGATCTTTCCTGAAAAACTATTAAAACGGCTTTTTATCTTATCCATGATTCTTCCTTCGATAGACTGACGGTGTCTTTCCCGTAACTTTTTTAAATACCCTGCAAAAATAGCTGTGCTCCGAATATCCTACCTTTTCGCTGATCTGGGCAATTGACAGATCTGTATTCTCCAGTAGCTCACATGCTTTAGCCGTCCGGATCTCATTTAGATAATCACTGAACCCTTCCTTCATATGCTGATGAAAATACGCCGAAAGATAATGATAATTAAAATTAAACTCTTCTGCCATATCCTCAAGTCTTAAATCCTGCTCATAATTTTTTTCAATAAAAGCTAACATCCTTGGAATCCTGTCATCTACAGTTTTCTGTGTAACTCCGATCTGTGCAGTGATTTTTTCCAATATCTGACGCATCACTTCTTTATAATCCTGCTCGTAATGCGCCATCGAAATCTCCCTGAAATACTCATACCGCTCTGCATCTTTCTGTTCTTCTGTCAGATCAAGCTGATCTAATAAATAATAGACCATGTTTTTAATCTGGTTTTTCAGCGATGCAATATCAATTTCACTCTGCAATGCCTTTGTATTATATTCCTCAAGCAGACGCAGTGCTTCCCCATACTCCTTCATGGATAAAAATTTATTATACTTAAAAAAATCAAATTTTACAGCAGGTATCTTTTCTTTTTCCGTCATTTCATCTGCCAGAATAAATTTAAGGTCTTTATAATAAAATACCTTATCTGCATATGCTAAAATATCCTGCTGATAATACTGCCTGATTAGACTCATTCCATCAAACGCCCTGCTGCACACTCCAAGAATATATTCAGAAAGTACCGCTAACTCCGCTGTCATCTGTTCAAAAAAACGGATCATCTGCGCATCATTTGCCGGTTTCGCACACATTACTACAATGACCAGTTCTTCCTGCAGGATCATGACCATTCCATTGGTAGCTTCAAAATCAGCGACATCCTTTTTTATTTTCTGATACAGGAGTTCAGATACATTCGGTGGAATCTCATTCTCATTTTTGATCCGCATCCCGAAAATATGAAAATGGGAATATGGAAAAATCTGGCTGAAAGCCACCTCATCTAATTCCTGTGACATCCCGATCAGATAACGCTCCATCTCCGCAGCATAATTGATTCCTTCACTCTTTTCTTTCCTTTTATAACCCGGAATTTTCTGCGCTGCTTTCTCTAATACGTTTAACAGTTCTTCCTCATTCAATGTCGGTTTTAAAATATAATCTATGGCACCATTTGTCAGCGTTTTTTTCACATATTCAAACTTATCATATCCGCTTAAAATAATGATGGCAATATCCGGATAAATCTTATGCACCATCTCCGTAAATGCAACTCCATCCATCACAGACATCACAATATCGCTGATGATAATATGCGGCTTTAACTCTTCTGTAAGCCGCAGCGCTTCATTTCCATTGGTCGCTTCCCCGACAATTTCATAGCCTTCCTGCTCCCAGTGGATCATATATTTTAATCCCTGCCGCATAATATATTCATCATCAACGATCAAAACCCGAATCATATATCCTTCTCCCCATGTGGTGTTAATTAAACTCCGCAATGCATGTCCGGAAAATCAGAGATTTTCCGGACTGACAGGCATCTACATTCCACTTCGGTCCGTGCTAAACAGGTGCCACTGGCACCTAGCACCACCCTAGCACATGAGAATAAAACAAAAAAGTGTCTGCAAGCAGCCATTTTTTATTTTATTCTCATGTGGCACTGCTCATTGCTTACGCACATTATACCATCTAAATCACATGGGAAAAAGGAATGAAAAGAAAGAAAGCAAAATAATATAAATTCTTAAAATAGTGCAAATTTATTCTATCTTAATAATAAGCACACCGTCTCACAATTCCTCTGAACTTTGATTTTATACTGCATAGCAAAAGTATGTAATGGGTTTTCAAAGTGGGGTAACATATTTAGCCCGTTTGAATACTCCCCACCAAATAATCATCTAATCGCCCTAACTTCTATATCACCCAATTTTTTGTCACATGCCCTATGTGAAGGAAACGCTGTAAATCCTGGTCTTGAGATATAGTTACGAGTCTTGTCATAATAAACACTCAGAATTCCTGTTAACAAAAACTGAAATCCCATGTGTGCTTCTTCCTCACTGTGATTAAAAAATATATATTCTCCAACTTCTCCATCCTGAGGACGTCTTTTAAAAATGCTCCATTTATTAAACGAACCAATATATCCTATTAGATCATCAAAATAATCATCTTCCTTAGAATAAACTCCTTCTAATTTTTCAAAAATCCATTGTTCCGTAGTTTTCTCTTTTTTCTCAAATGCATCCATTGACACCAAAGCCAAAAATGGACCTCTTAAATGTTGACCATTATCATCGACACAACGACATAATTTTGACGCAGCCTTCAATGCTTGAGCTTCATGCACTATGTCATTTTCATGTAAATTCTTTTTCACAGAAATAATACCTGCAACGCCCTCTGGTGGAACTATAACATTTTCTCCAAATCTCTGAAAAATAGGATATTTAGCACTATCATATATTAATATATCTAACTGTGTGGAATGACTGTCCACTTCATTTTTCCTGCTTCTATTTTTTAATCCTGTTTTTACTGCTGGTCTCAAAATAAATCCCGTTAAAACTTCCAAATCTTTGGGTAAATATCTCTTCAGATATTCTCGTATTAATGTTTCTACATATCTTCCATCTTCTCCGTTATGGGCAGCTCCATTTCTATTTTCTGCTGGAATTAATATTTGAAATTGTTTATAAGTATCCAACATGGCTTGCATCTCATTTGACCAATAATTCTGGATTCTTTTACCATCCATATTATTACACCTCCAACTCCTCTTAGCACCATTTATGATTATAACTCGAACATATCATGCTTACATGAATAAACTTTATTCTTCACGAAATATTGAAACCGCCTGCCACAGGGATAACGTCATTTTTTCGGTCAAAGCATGACCGCTAAATTATATCTGTTTATCCTGCAATGAAAGTAATCTGTCTATTACCGGATGAATGATTGCTGTCTCTGTAATCTGATTGATGGCACAAAGTTTCTTCCCTGCGTCCTTACTGGATGCTCCACAATGGTAAACCAGTTCTGTTTTCTCACCATAATCAAGTACAATTAACCTGTCGTGACAATCAAGATTAGGCTTAATCCTGAGCGGTGGATATTCATTTTGAAAATCCGTCACTAAAGAGTTTGTGAGAAATCCTCTCCCACCTTTTCCGTTCTCTGTGAATAAAACAACCTCCACGCCATGGGCTTTCTGTGAAAGATGTTGTAATGATTTCGCATTCATATAATCATCCACAACATAGATTGATTTCTTTGCCTGTTGATAGATTCCTATGTAAGCAATGTCAGCTTCTAACTTCTGGCCTTTATAAATAACAAAATTTTTAACATCTTTTTCTGAAATAAAATTTTCACTCAACTGTTCAACATTCTTTTGAATCAAATCAACCTTTTGGTCTGTTTGTTTCTGTTTATCTATCAGTCCCGCTGTCTGCACCGATATTTCAGTAACTTTAGACGATAGTAATTCCATTTCAGATCTTGTTACAAATTGTTGATTCTGTTTAATATAATGCCGCATTTCTCTAAATGTACGCATAATAAAAATACTTTGTTGTTCAGCTAATTCTCCGCGAAGTACCGTAGCAAGCATATAAATTCCCTGTTCTGTAAACGCAAACGGCATTTTTTTAATATTGGAACCCTGCCTATTGCTCTTTTCGTTCAAAGTCGCAATTTGCGACTTTGAAAATTTCTCTGGTATTTCTTCTTTATTCAGCTGAAACATAAAATCCTCTGGAAATCTGCTAATATTTCGCTTTACCTGCTCATTTAATCGTTTTACTTCATACCCATAAAGTTCTGCTAAATCTTTGTCTAACATTACCTGTTGACCACGAATTATATACACCTTACTACGAATATCATCCGTAGTAATCAATTCTTTTGTTCCTTCCATTCTTCCTTGTATGATAATTAGGAAGTTAATTATCACATATTTCCTTTCTTTTAATATCGT